>ERZ1027077.731-NODE-731-length-10533-cov-4.761500_pt1 | contig 10533 bp, 10 predicted proteins | sample MGYA00519280_ERZ1027077 | MGnify/ENA primary metagenome ERZ1027077 (study PRJEB26926, sample SAMN06164528) | human gut metagenome | biome: ENVO:00009003; feature: ENVO:2100002; material: ENVO:00002003 | host: Homo sapiens | place: USA | collected 2012 ... | reverse complement strand
TCTCGTGGGCTCGGAGATGTGTATAAGAGACAGGAACGGCCTGTTCCGGGTCTACGCTGCCATCCACCGTGGTGGTGTAGCCGGGTTTACGTCTGCCAAACAACATGACGGTCTTTCCTCTTTCTATGGGATTTATCTGTTGGATTTATTCAGCTGCTGCGGTGTTCTGGGCGTAGATGCCGCGCTTTTCCAGATCGTCAGCCATGTCAGCCAGATCATACTTCTCCAGCGTCTCGCGGGTGGGCACACCGGTGGTGCGGTCCCAGCCGAAGATGTCGTAGAACAGATCCTTAGCCTTCTCCATGTCGGCACGGTCCAGCTTGGTGGTGCCTTCCTCGAATGCCTTGAAGTCGGGGTCCTTATCGAACACCCAATCGCAGATGGCATCGTGCTCCTGACGCAGGTTTGCGCTGCCGCAATTCTGCTGGAAGCTGATGGCGGTCATCGCGCGCAGCATCTGGGTGATGCGCGCGCCGTCCTCCTGCAGACCGGCCTGGGTATAGGTCTCGCCGGTAACAGCAGTCATAAAGTCTGCCTGCAGATCCAGATCGCCGTGGTAGTCGCGCTCCTTGGAGGGAGACTGGGTCATGGGCCACATCCAGTTGCACAGGGTAGCGGAGTCGTGGAAGTTCTTGTCGTTGACGCAGTATGCAGCCAGCTTTGCCTTGTTCTCGTTGATGGGAGTGTAGGCCTTGGCCTTGTCGTAGCAGCCCTCGCCGAAGAAGTCCTCCATGACCTTCTTGGTCACCTCATAGGGAGCGCCGGAACCGGTCTCGCAGACGATCTCGTGGATCATGCAGTCACGGTTGTAGACGAGGTTGTACAGCATACCAACCTGCCATGCTTCAGCAGGGCCGTGGTGGTTGGGGAAGCCGTTGTAGATCAGGTTGGAGTTGGTAGCGCCATCGTCGCGGTCCAGCCAGCTCTTGGGCAGGCCGAACTTTTCCATCATGGCCAGCGTGCCCTTGGCGATAACGGACAGGTCGCCCTCGCCGTAAGCCATGCGGCGGATCAGCTCGACCTCCCAGCGGGGATCGCCGGCCTTCTCCCACTCCCAAGGCAGAGAGTCGTACTCGGCTTCGCTGATGTACTTGGTAGCTTCCTCGCGGGGCATCCGCAGGATCCACAGCAGGTCGCGGTTCAGGTTGCCGTAGTTGTCCCACAGGCCCATATCGTCCACTGCATGAGACCATGCCAGATTGATGACCATGGTGCCGTCGCCCTCGTACTTGAAGTCGTGCACGCCGTCCGGGTAGACGCGGGTGCCGTACAGCACGGGCATACAGGTGTTGGAGTTGTGGGTGGGCAGATCGTAATCTGCCAGCGGATCCACATCATACTCGGTGTAGCAGCGGATGGGGCAGGAGGAGCAGCCGCCGTTCTTCACGGTGTACTCGGCAGCGGGAGCGCCGAAGTCGAAGTAGCCCTTGAAGCAGCGCAGAGCCACCTTGTTGATATCATTGTAGGGCTGCTCGCCGGTATCCACGGGGCCGCCGGGAGCCTTTTTCCACATACGGCCCGGTGCGCCGGACCAGCGGTTCTTGCCGGAGGTGGCGCTGTACTCTGCCCAGCTCTGGGGCTGTGCGGGCACGTTGTGGTTGTTGTTGCCGCCGATCAGGTTGCCCATCATGTAGTTGGACAGCTCCAGCACCTTCTTGGGGTCAGCGACCTTGACACTGCCGGTGCCGCGGATAGCCAGACCCTTCAGCTTCTTGTTGCCCATGGCAGCGCCCAGACCGGCACCGCCGGAGTTGCCGAAGCTGGTGTTCAGGGTGGAGTAGTCCACCAGGTTCTCACCGGCGGGGCCGATGGAAGCGGTCTCGAACTCGCGGCCGTTCTGCTCTACCATCCACTTGTTGGCAGCAAAGGTGCCCTTGCCCCAGATCTCGGTTGCGTCCTCCAGAGAGACCTCGCCGTCCTCAATGCGCAGGTAGACGGGCTTCTCAGAGATGCCGCTGACAACGATGCCGTCGTAACCGGCATACTTCAGCATGGAGCCGATGTGGCCGCCCATGTGAGCATCGATGATGGAGTGACCCTTGGACCAGGTGGAGCGGAAGGTCACGTTCATACGGCCGGAGCAGGGCACGCCTGCGCCGGTCAGGGGGCCGACACCGAAGATGACCAGAGCCTTCTCGTCATAGGGGTCCAGCTCCATGGGAGCTTCCTCATACATAATGCGGTAGGCCATGCCCATACCGCCGATATACTTATGGTACTTTTCGTCATCCTGCGTGGTGATCTCGCCGGTGGTCAGGTTGACGCGCAGGATCTTGCCTGCCCAGCCATAACTTTCAGCCATTGTAGTTCCTCCTTACAGATCCAAGTATGCAGCCTGTGCTGCGCTGGTAACGGCATCCCAGTCCACGATGGACAGAGCGCCGGACGGGCAGCCTGCCACGCAGGCACCGCAGGCGATGCACTTGGAGGACTTGCCGGTCTCGGGGTTGACGGTGGGCATATGCCACGGGCAGGCATCATGGCAGGCACCGCAGCCGATGCACTTGTCGGTATCCACTACGCGGATGCCGCGGTCGTCGGTGGTGATAGCCTTCTGCGGGCAGGCATTGCCGCAGGCGGGGTCCTCGCACTGGCGGCAGGTGTCCGGGAAGTAGACAAAGCAGTTATCGGTGCCGGACAGCAGGCCGTTGCCGGCGCCGTCCAGATTCAGGCGGCGCTGGATCTTGACGCGGCTGATGTAAGAGGAGCACACGCCGTCGTTGGTCAGGGTGCAGTTGATCTCGCAGCGCTGGCAGCCGGTGCACAGGTCTGCGTTGACCACCAGCAGACCCTGCGGCAGTGCCCAGGTGGCCACTGCGCCGGAATCCACCTGCTGCTGAGAGCAGCCGAACAGGGACAGCATGGAAGCGGACAGGGTGAGCCCTGCAAGGCTCTTGCCCGAGATCTTCATAAATTGACGGCGGGTCATGTCAGCCGTCAGAAAATCAGTTTTTGCCATAGGTTCCATTCCTCCGTTGAGGTCACTCTGCGCAGAGTACCCCGGTCACATAGAAATACGAGTTGTTGACGATGGTCGTCACAGCCGAAGAGGTGATGGTCGCACCGGAAAGGGCGTCCACCTCGGTCAGGTCTGCGCTGACGGCACCGGACGCATTGCCGGTAGTGGTCAGGCTGGCCTGCTCCAGACGCGCCTTGGACTGCTCTTCTGCCGAGAGATCCGCAAAGGGGATCGCCATCGGCTCGCCGTCCAGTGCGCTCTTGCTGAGCATGGCTGCGTACAGCTTGCGCCGTGCCACGGCCTCTGCGCTGGAATCCAGCGGCGGAGCCAGTTCATCGTCCAAGGGCTCTCCATTTAGTGCCGAGAGGGTAAGCCCCGCAGCATACATCTTGCGGGTCGCCTCGGCCTCGGGAGAGGTATCGAAGGTGCGCCACTGTGCGGGGTCAAAATCCCCGGCAGCAGCGGGCTGCTCCTCCGCTGCACCGGCAGCGGCATAGGCGGCACCGGTAACGGGGTCCGTTACGGTGTAGCTTTTGCCTGCCAGCGTGAAGGGGGCTGCACCCTGATACTGGGACGTGAACTCCGGATTGACGCACTGGCCGCCAAGGCTTTCGGTTTCGTCCTGCGAGAGGATCTCTACTGCGGAAACATTGCCTTCGGCGTCAATGGTCACGGCAGCCTGCACATCGCTCTGAAAGCCCTTCTGAGAGCCCTCCACGCGGTAGCTGCCATCGTCGCGCTGGTACACTGCGCTGATGCCGTAGGCGGCTGCATCCGCTTCCGACACCGGCAGCAGCGTACCGGCAACCGTGGTGCGTGCGCTTTGCAAGGTGGTCAGACCGACCGCCAAGGCGATGGTCGCAACGCCCATGGCTGCATAGCCCGGCAGCCGCTTGCGCCACAGCGGTACGGGCGCAAACGGGTTGGTTGCCTGCTTCATGTTATCACCTGCCTGTTTTTTATTTTTGCCGGGTAACCCCGGACAACAATTGAGGCCGCTCTGGCTGCTGCAACAGCGGAGCGGTCTCTTCGATAATATATTAACATGCGTGCGCGGAGTATGTCAACAGAAATGGACAGCCTTTTCCGTTTTGTAACTATTGTTTTTGTAATATTTGCTTAAAGTTTAGGGAATTTGCGCCCGCACACCAGCTGCAGGCCGTATTCCGCCGCAAGCTCTGCGGATTGCACAGTGGGCATACTTTTGCTTACCAGCACCGGCACCCCCGCGCGGATGGCCTTGCGCACCATATCCAGCGGCACCCGGCCACTGGTGTACAGCACACATTCTGCCAGCGGCAGCCCTGCCAGCACCGCGCAGCCCACCGCCTTATCCAGCGCGTTGTGCCGCCCCAGATCCTCGCAGGCAAAAACAATTTCTCCTTTGTGCAGCACAAAGCAGCTGTGCACCGCCCGGGTGGCGCGGTACAGCGGCAGTCCGGCGTGCATGGCGGCGGTCAGGGTCTGCACCCATTCCGGCTGCAGTGCCAGCCCGGGCACGGGGCGCAGGGGCTGCAGCTCCACCGGACTGCCCAGCGCGATATTATCGGTGCAGCAGCTGGCAACTTCCTGCGCGGCGGCGCGGCGGGTGGGCAGCGGGTGGCGCAGATATACCTGCACCTTTGCACCCTCGGCGCAGACGGCGATCTGCTCCACCTCGTCTGCAGATGCGATCCACCCTTCGGTGAGCAGCCGCCCCAAGGCCAGCTGCGGCAGCAGCGCCGGGGTGCATACCACCCGGAAAGCGGGCTGCTCGTTTACATAGATAGCGGCGGCGTGCTCTGCCGGTACGGCGGCTTCGGTGCCGTCCGGCAGGCGCAGGCTGGCAAAGGCCGCCTGTGCGCCAAAGCGGTCAGTGATCTGCAAAGGGGTCGTGCTGCGTATTTTCATAAAGTTACCTTATATTATAAATGCAATGCTGTGTGGCAAACGGACAGTACCAACATACCGGTTCGGCGGCAAAAAGTCAAGAGCAGCTTGCGCTGCGATGGGAGACGGGACGACCCGGAAGGGGGCTTGCTGCACCTGTGTTTTGCACCGCCAACGCAAAGCAGCCGCCGCACGGCAAGGTGCAGCGGCTGCTTTGACTTTGTGCAGAAAGGCTTTTATGCCATATCGCGGCAGGTCACAATGTCTGCCCCGGTGTCGCAGACGTTGTGCAGCACCACATCACCCACATGGATGGGCGCGTGCAGCACCACGCTGTCCAGCGCGGCGACAACCTCGGCCATCTGTCCCTTGGGCACGGGCTTGGAGGTCTTGACCGGGCAGCGGGAGTGCAGGCAGCCCTCGGCGCGCACGGTGCTGGTAATGATGCGGGTGGGGTGGGTCAGCTCTTCCTTGCCGTAGGCGATGCCGTTGGGGCAGCCGTTGCCGGTCACTTTATAGCCGTTGACCTCATCCACCTGCAGATGGCAGCCCTGCGGGCAGCAGGTGCAAATTACTTCCTTCATATCGCTCATGCCTCCTCGATCTCAATGGTCACTTCGTCCACGGGGGCTCTGTCCAGCAGCACTCTGGGCAGGGCAATGTGCTCCATCTCACCGGGGGCAAGGCGGTCGCGCTTGAAGCGTGCGATCACCGTGTCACCGCTCTTGACAAGGATGGTGCTCCTGCCGCAGATGCGGCGGACGCGGAAGGAAACATTGGTGCTCTTTTCCACGCCCTCCAGACGGATGCGCTGCGGCAGGGTGTAGCCAAGATCTGCACCGGGCTTCACGGTCAGCACGCGTCCCTCGGCTACGGGGCCGTTCTGGACGTAGCTGGCAGCGGCTGCGCCGGCCAGCTCGCTCTCACCGGAAACAAAGTCCACCAGATCGTGCACCTGCACCACGTTGCCGCAGGCAAACACGCCGGGAATACTGGTCTCCATGTTTTCGTACACGATGGCGCCCTTGGTACGGGGGTCCATCTCAATACCGGCCTGTTTGGTCAGCTCGTTCTCGGGGATCAGACCCACACTCAGCAGAATAGTGTCCACATCAAACTCCATCTCGGTGCCGGGGATGGGCTTGCGGTCGGGGCCGATCTCGGCCACGATGGCCTTTTCTACGCGGTTCTTGCCCTGAATATCCACGATGGTGTGGGAAAGGTACAGGGGGATGTCAAAGTCGTTCAGGCACTGCACGATGTTGCGGGTCAGGCCGCCGGAGTAGGGCATCACCTCTACGCAGGCCAGCACCTTTGCGCCCTCAAGGGTCATGCGGCGCGCCATGATCAGGCCGATGTCGCCGCTGCCGAGGATTAGCACCCGCCTGCCCACCAGATAACCTTCCATGTTTACATAGCGCTGTGCGGCACCGGCGGTGTACACACCGGCAGGGCGGGTGCCCGGGGTGCCGATGGCACCGCGGGTGCGCTCACGGCAGCCCATGCCCAGAACGATGCTCTTGGCTTCGATGATCTGATAGCCGTACTCCTTGGAGACGCAGTGAACCTTTTTGTCCGGGGTCACTTCCAGCACCATGGTGTCCAGCTGCACCTTCACGCCGGTGTTCTTGAGCATCGCAATAAAGCGTCCGGCGTACTCCGGGCCGGTCAGCTGCTCGCCAAAGCGGTGCAGACCGAAGCCGTTGTGGATGCACTGGTTCAGAATGCCGCCCAGCTCCTTGTCGCGCTCCAGAATGAGGATGTCGCGCAGACCGCTTTCCCATGCCTTGCAGGCAGCAGCAAGGCCCGCAGGGCCGCCGCCGATAATGACCAGATCAACCATTGCTCTTTCCTCCTACCTTCGTTTCGCTGACCAGAACGTTCGAGCCGTTCTTGTCCTGCAGGATGTCCAAGGGGTCTATGCCCAGCTCACGGCTGATCAGCTCCAGCACGCGGGGGCCGCAGAAACCGCCCTGACAGCGGCCCATGCCTGCACCGGCGCGGCGTTTCACGCCGTCGATGGTGGTGGCGGGCACCTCGCTGTGGAGGGCTGCTAAGATCTCGCCCTCGGTAATGGTCTCGCAGCGGCAGATGACCCGGCCATAGGCGGGCTGTTCCCTGACCAGTGCCGCCTTTTCCTCTGCGGAAAGCTCCTTGAAGCGGATATGGCGGCGGCCGTCCTTGTAATCGGCCTTTTCAGCGCCCAGAACACCGCGCTGCTGCAGGATGGCAACAGCTTCCTCAGCAACCGCCGGGGCAGCGGACAGGCCGGGGCTCTTCATGCCGGCAAGGTCGATCCAGCCGGGTGCTTCCGGCTCTTCGCCAATGATAAAGTCGTCCACGTCCAGATTGGCGCGCACGCCCGCAAAGCTGCGGATGGACTCGCCGAAGTTGATGCTGGGCACGCTGCGCTGGGCAGTGGTCTTGACGAATTCCAGACCGCTGCTGGTGCAGGAGGTGTCGTTGCCTTCCACCGGCTCTGCGTTGGGGCCGACGAGCAGGTTGCCGTGCACGGTAGGTGCTACCAGCACGCCCTTGCCCAGCGCGTTGGGGCACTGGAAGATAACGTGGCTCACGCGGGTGCCCTCGCTCTTGTCCAGCAGGTAGTACTCGCCCCGGGTGGGGATGATGCGGAAGTTGGCGGGCTCTACCATGGAGTGCACCTTGTCCGCCCAGATACCGGCAGCGTTGATGACGCAGCGGGTCTCTACCGTGCCGCCGGGCACGGTCAGGCGGTAGCCGCCCTCGATGGCTTCGGCGTCGGTCACCTTGCAGTTGCGGCGCAGCTCCACGCCATTGCGTACCGCCACCTCGGTCATAGCCAGTGCGTACTCCCACGGGTTCACGATGGCGGCGCTGGGTGCCCACAGTGCGCCGCAGACCTTCTCAGAGAGGCTCGGCTCCATGGCAAGAGTCTCTTCCCGGGAAAGGATCTTCATGCCGGGCACGCCGTTGGCGGTGCCGTTTTCGAACAGATGCTGCAGGTGGGGCAGTTCCTTTTCGTCCAGTGCCAGCACCAGCGAGCCGCACTGCTTATAGGAGACATCCAGCTTTGCGCAGATCTCCTTTGCCAGTGCCACGCCGCGCACATTCAGCCGTGCCATGCGGGTGCCGGGGGCGGGGTCGTAGCCTGCGTGGAGAATGGCGCTGTTGGCCTTGGTGGTGCAGTCTGCCACATCGTTTTCGGCCTCAAGGATGACCACCCTGTTGTCGTAGCGCGACAGCGCATAGGCGGCAGCAGCACCAATGACGCCACAGCCGATGATCGCGATATCATACATTGTTCTTTTCCTCCTGTCCGTTCTGCCTTGGCCTGCGGGAGCCGGGCAGCTGTTGGTTGCACAAAAAAAGAGCGAACCGAAACAAAGGCAACTGCCCTTGTCCGTTTCGCTCATATCTCTTGAAACAAACAGCACTTGTTTGCTTTTATGATACCCTGTCCCTGCACAAAAAGCAAGGTGTTTTGCACTTTTTGTGAAACCCTTACAAAAAACACCCGCCGCTTTTGCGCAGAATGCGGATCACATATCCCACACCGCCTGATTGGTGGTGGAAATAGCGGTGGCACCGGCTTCCAGAGCCGCCATCACATCCTCCTTGTCCGCGATCAGCCCGCCAGTCAGCACCGGCACCTTGGCCTTGGCGCAGACGCGGCGCAGGATCTTGGGCATAGCGCCGGGCAGCAGATCCAGACAGTCCGGCAGGTTTGCGGGGATCTTGTCCAGACTTTCCAGCGCGATGGAATCCAGCAGGAATACCCGCAGGATGGCAGCCAGCCCCAGCTCCTTGGCGCGGCGGATGAAGGACTGTCGGGTGGAGATGATGCCGTCCGCTTCGGTGGTATTGCGGATGAAGTCCACCGCTACCTCCTTGCCCGCCAGCCCGGCAATAAGATCTATGTGCACCACGGCAAAGCGCCCCGCTTCGTGGATGCGGCGCACGATGGAGGAGATATTGCAGATATCTCCATATAATACAAAAACCACCCGGATATTCTCGTTGGTCAGCGCGCTGCAAAGCCCGGCATCGTCCTTGACGGCAGCAATGACCGGCATTTCCTGAATGGCGTCCATCAGCTCCTGTTTCATGCTTTTCCTCCTGCACACGAAAACGTCTTTTACAGTTAAAGATATTATGAATGCTTTGACAGATAAAATCAATGATTTTCAGCAAAAATTCCGGTGAAATTGCGGCAGCCTCCGCAGGCAGCGCCATCATCAAGGATATCAACGCCATGCAGGGCTTTGGCAACATGGATGTGCTGTGCATGGAAAGGTAAACTGAAGGGCTACTGCACCGCGATGTGCAGCAGCCCTTTTGTGCAGCGGACGCATATTGCACCAGCAGAGCTGGACGGGCAGACCCTGCTGGTGCCCGGCTTTGCCCCGGATGCCCTTGCACCGCTGTGCCGCTTTTTGCAGGAGCGGCTGAAGTTCTGAAAAAAAGAAGCCGCTGCACAAAACGCTGTGCAGCGGCTTCTCTCAGAAACGCATTTTACGCGGCCAGAGCCTTTTCAATGTTGGACAGAATGGTGTCGTGATCCTCAGCGCAGACCAGAACCACCTCGCCGGTGGGCGCTACGGTGACGGTGGCAGCCTTTGCAACAAGGTACTGATCCTCCAGATAATGCTCCATGGACTGCTGTTCGCTGGCAACATAGGCTTCCAGTGCAGCCTTTACTGCATCGGTCTTGCCCTCGGCGGGCTTTACGATGGCAACAGCATAGCTGCGCACCATCATGCTGGAAATGCTGGCGGCAAAGGCGGTGTACTGGTCGTCCTCCAGATTCAGCAGCGGCATCAGGATATCCCGGATCTCTTCGTCCAGCTGGTCGGCCTTGTACTCGGAGCTGTAACCGTCAATGGCGGTAAACTTGCCGTCCTCGCCCTTGGTAAAGATCATATCGTACTCGTTGTCCTCGTCGCTGCGGGCATCGTGGATGATCTGGGAGTAGTCCTTGGGGGTGGAGCTGTCGGCCTTGCTGCCGCCGGAGCAGCCCACCAAGGTAAACAGGGTCAGCCCTGCCAGCAGGGCGGCGATGAATCTTTTCATAGTATTAAAGTTCCTTTCATAGTGCTGTGTGTGGAAGGTGCAGCCGGGGCGCACACGCTACAGGTAGTGTGTGCCGGTTTTGGGCTGCTATTCTGGATACGAATCACTGCACAGCAGAATTGCAGGGAAAAAGTAACAGTTTTATGAACAGTGCCCGCTTACAGCATCAAAGCGTCCAGATCGCCGTGGTTCACCGGGGTGGACAGGATGATCTGGGTGCTGGTAGTGCCCAGCTTCTGGAACTGCAGAATCAGATGTTCCAGCTGTGCCATGCTGCCGCAGCTGACCTTGACCAGAAAGGTATACGCGCCGGTAACGTGGTAGCACTGCAGCACCTCGCGGCTGTTCTGCAGCAGCTCCAGAAAGGCATCCTGCTTGGAGGGAGCCACCGAAAGGCTGATGAGCGCATCCACATACATCCGGTCTGCCGGACGGTTCAGCGTGACGGTATAGCCGCTGATGATGCCGTCTGTCTCCAGCTTGTGGATACGGCTGGAAACTGCCGGGCTGGTAAGGGACACCTGCTCTGCGATTTCTTTGACGGGCATCCGCGCATTTTTGGCCAGAAGCGTGAGGATCTTGCGATCGAGATCGTCCATATAAAAGTCTCCTTAAAAATATGTTGGATTGTATAAAATTTTCTGAAAGTAAAG
>ERZ1027077.729-NODE-729-length-10542-cov-3.532469_pt1 | contig 10542 bp, 8 predicted proteins | sample MGYA00519280_ERZ1027077 | MGnify/ENA primary metagenome ERZ1027077 (study PRJEB26926, sample SAMN06164528) | human gut metagenome | biome: ENVO:00009003; feature: ENVO:2100002; material: ENVO:00002003 | host: Homo sapiens | place: USA | collected 2012 ... | reverse complement strand
AGATTTTAGAAGTTTATCAATCGAGTAATTTAAACATTCTTTCCATTAACGTCCACTTTTCAGCCGAAGCACTTCCTGGCTTAACTATCTGAAACTTGGCCACATAATCCTCCCATTCTGCTTGACGTTCCAGTGATGCCAACTTACCGAAGGATTCGTCCCAATCGAAATCCAGAGGAGTATCAACAATCATAAACAAGTGATTATCTACAATATAAATTTCCATTTCCAGAATACCGACTTCCCGGATTCCGGCTAGGATTTCGGGCCATGCTTCCGCCTGGCTATGTCTTTTCCGATATTCGGCGATTAGTTCCGGAGAATCGCGTAAATCAAGGGTTTGGCAATATCGTTTGACGGGAACGTCATAAGATTGAACCTGATAACCGGTTTTGGGTGTTTCCATATACTTTTATTTTTTAGGGTAATATACTTGTGGTGTAACGCTACGAGTTACAATCTCTCTCAATTCACGGAGATCGGCTATTTCTCCTTTTGCCATAGCCTGTGTCAGAATGTTTCCCATTGCAGTAGCTTCTACCGGACCTGCATAAACGGGAATACCGAGTTCGTCAGCTGTCAGTTGGTTGAGTAATTGGTTTTGTGATCCTCCGCCGATGATGTTTAGCTGACGGATCGGAGAGGGGAGACAATGGTTGAGCTGTTCCACCGCCTGCCGATATTTGAAAGCTAATGACTGGAGTACACATCGCACGGTTTCTGCTTTGTTTTTCGGCACTTGCAAAGCATGATGCCGACAATAATGAATAAGAGCGTTTTCCATATTTTCCGGATTCATGAATGTTGCGTCATCCACAGGGATAATGGTCGCAATCTGTGCTTCGGCAGCTTGCGGGATGATTATATCATAATTTTGTTCTTCGCCACATGCTTTCCATTCACTCATCAAGCGTTGCAAAATCCATAGTCCTGTTATATTCTGTAGGAAACGGATTTTGCCGTCTACGCCTCCTTCATTGGTGAATTGAGCTTTTCTTGCTTCTTCCGTCAATATGGGTTCATCCACTTCCACTCCCAGTAGCGACCAAGTGCCGGAACTAAGGAAAGCGATAGGACTTTCTGCAGCAGGAACAGCAGCTACGGCACTGGCTGTATCATGTGAACCTACGGCAATAACGTCTACGGCACCCAGTCCGGTTTCGCGTGCAATATCCTCTTTCAGAGTGCCTCTGATTGTTCCGGGAAGAATGATTTTACCGAACAGATGTTCGGGAAGACCTAAGCTATGTATGGTATCGAATGACCAGTTGCGTGATTTGGCGTTGAGTAATTCAGAGGTGGAGGCGATACAATATTCATTATTGGCTACCCCTGTCAGGAAATAACTGAAGAGATCGGGCATGAATAAAAGTTGCCGGGCAACTTCCAACTGTGCATCTTGATTTTGCTTCATGCTGTAAAGTTGAAACAGCGTATTGATAGGCATCACCTGAATACCGGTTTCGGCATAATGTCGATGTTCATCCATGCACTTGAATACTTCTGCCGGCATTCCCTCTGTTCTTGCATCCCGGTAACAGACTGGATTTCCTAATAGGTTTCCATGTTTGTCAATCAGTCCGAAATCCACTCCCCAAGTGTCAATACCAATACCTTTTACGGCATATCCTTTTTGTGCAGCCAGTTTTAGTCCGGTTTTCATATCTTCGAACAGAGCCGGGAAGTCCCAGTAAATATGATTGCCTAGTTTGACCTGCCGGTTGGAGAAGCGGTATATCTCTTCCAATTCCAGCCTGCCGTTAAGAAGAAAGCCGACGATGATTCGCCCGCTGCCGCCTCCGAAGTCTGCTGCTAAATAAGTGTGTTTGATGGTATCTTTCATGGTATATTGCCCGGATATTAGTTGGTTTTCTTTCCTAATACGTAGATTTCCAGGTCTTCAATTTCTGCCGGTGTGAGTACTGAATAATCACCGCCGGATTGAACGATGATGCGGCAAGCCATTTCAAAGAAGGTGGCCCGTTCGTATACTTGGTCGAAGTCTTTTCCGCACACCACTTGTCCGTGGTTGGTCAGTAAAACCGAGTTATGCTTTTGCATGGCTTCTACCACGGCTTTCGCCAGTTCCGGTGAGCCGGGACGATAATACGGAATCACAGGTATTTCTGAACCTACATGGCAAGGAATTTCTGCTGTTACGTTGAAATTTGCCGGCTTGTTCTTCATGCAGGAGACAGCGGTGGCATATTCCGATTGGAAATGGAGAACGACATTGACGTCCGGACGTTCACGGAGAATACCCAAATGGAATGTACTTTCCATAGAAGGTTTTACACCATTGGTAGGAGCGCCGCTGGCAATATGGCAGATAGATACTTTTTCTTTGCCAAGTGTGGGAACCCAGGAACCCGTACCGGAAATCAATGCTTCTTCGCCGATTCTCCAGGAAAGGTTACCGCTGCTGCAAAGCATTAACTTTGCATCTCCGTAACGGTGTGCTTGTTCGATGAACTGTTCGATATGTTCGTTGGTAATCATAATTGCAAAGATAAAAAAATTAGAATTAAGTGAGTCGAAATTGCTTTTATTTAGACATAAGAACAAAAGAACATAAGGTCTGCGCTAATAGAATTATTTATAGCTGTTTATTGAAGTTGTTTTATCTTTTGTCCTTATGTTCTTTTGTCTGAATTAAAATTATTTGTAGATAGGACCGTAAGTGGTACAAGCTCTGTAATCCGCTCCTTCCTTATCCATGCCGAAGGCGTTCCAAGCTGCCGGACGGAATATTTCGTTGTCTTCTACATTGTGCATGCATACCGGGATGCGGAGCATGGAAGCAAGAGTGATTAAGTCCTGGCCGATGTGTCCATAGCTGATGGCGCCATGATTGGCTCCCCAGTTATTCATGACTGAATATACGTCTTTGAAAGCCGGTTTATCACACAAACGGGGCACAAACCAGGTGGTAGGCCATGTCGGGTCTGTACGCATATTGAGTTTCTGGTGGATTTCCGGGTCTATTTCTACTGTCCATCCTTCTGCGATTTGCAGGACAGGGCCTAAGCCTTTAATCAGGTTGAGGCGCATCATGGTAACAGGCATTCCGCCTTTTGACAGGAAGTTGGACGAGAAGCCACCCCCACGGAAGTAGTCACGGTCTGCCGGATACCAGGTAGTTGCTTTCAAGCAGTTTTCTACATCAGCATCCGTCAGGTTCCATGGTTCTTTCATAACCGGATTGCCTGCCGCGTCTAATGATTGGCCGGAACCGTCGAGAGTTGTTGCGCCGGAATTGATAAGATGAATGATACCATTTGCTGCCAATCCGCTCAATTCTTTGCCGGTTACACGTTTCACGGCTTCAGGACTCCAGTAAGTACGTACGTCGGAGAATATTTGTGCACGGTTGGTCAATAGATGTCCGAACAACATGGCTACACCGTTGCAGGCATCATTTTCGGTAGCTACCACAAATGCTTCACGGATACCATTCCAGTCAAAAGAGGTATTGAGTAAAGCTTCCGGATAGTCACCGTTAGGATAGAAGTCTGTCCATTGGCGTTGTCCTTGGAAACCGGCTGCAATGGCATTGTGTCCCAAAGCCTCTTCCTTGAATCCCATTTCTTTCAATTTGGGATTTCCGGTCATCAAGTCGCGCATGATAATCGTCATCTTTACAATGAATTCCCAATCAGCATCTTTCTGTTCACGGGTTTTACGTTTTTCAGGACGGTTCTTGAAGTCTTCACCTTCGTTTGTCTTGCAATTTTTTTCAGTCCAGGCCATGGCTTTGGCGTATTCTTCGTGGTCATAGATGCCTTCGTCCATTCGACGGATGATTTCTGTGAGGTCTATTGACTCATTACGCATTCCCAAATACTCTTGGAAGAAATCAGGATTAACGATAGAACCGGCGATACCCATAGATACACTACCCATTGATAGGTAAGATTTGCCTCTCATCGTAGCTACTGCCTGTGCAGCACGTGCAAAGCGAAGAATCTTTTCCGATACATCTTCAGGGATTGTATTATCGTCCAGATCTTGAACGTCGCGTCCGTAGATACCGAATGCGGGAAGGCCTTTTTGTGCGTGTCCGGCAAGTACGGCAGCAAGGTATACAGCTCCCGGACGTTCTGTGCCGTTGAATCCCCAGACAGCTTTCGGATAATGTGGATTCATATCCATTGTTTCTGCACCGTAGCACCAGCAGGAAGTAACAGTAATGGTAGAACCGACCCCTTCTCTTTCAAACTTTTCCGCACAAGCGGCACTTTCGGCTACGCGTCCGATCGTGCTATCGGCTATAACACATTCTACCGGACTGCCATCACCGTTTTTCAGGTTGCTGCTGATTAACTCGGCTACTGCTTTTGCTAAATTCATTGTTTTCTCTTCAAGGCTTTCGCGAACGCCACCCTGGCGACCATCGATTGTGGGACGAATCCCGATTTTCGGATACTTTTTCATGGTTTCTATCTATTAAAGGATTAATTAATATCTGTGCTGAACTGTGCTGATGTCTTCGCAAAAAAAAAATTAAAGTGACTTTCGAAGCCTTACTTCCGTTGGTAAGAACTTCTGAACCGGTACATTATTAAGAACGAAATTGGCCGCTTCGTTTCCCATCATTTCCCAATCAATACTCAATGAGGTTATTCCTTCGTCAATCACTTCGTAGGAAGGAATATCATTATACGCTAACAGACCGAAATCTTTTCCGCATTTCAGCCCTTCCAATCTTCCTTGTTTCACCACTTTTACTACATCTTGTTGCTTGATGGCGATATAGGCAACTCCCTTACGTACAATCAGGTTCTCAATATCCTCCTGTATTTCACAGAGCAATCCCTGTTCCTGGCAGAAACGGGTAAAATATACCTTACTGCTTTGAGGGTGTTTCAGGCTTTTGGGAAACAGAAAAACGAGCTGGTGATAGTTCCTTAACCTTTCCTTGAGCTGATTCAATGCCTGATAGAAAGATTCATCAAAATCCTGGCAGATATATGAATACTTTTCTTTTTCAAATTTACCGAAATCGAGAAGTAATAATCTTGAAGGATTAATTTTATTGAGAACAGTGCTGAATTTCTCGTTATCGAAATTCATCACGATGTATTTGTTGTATTTCCCGATGGATTCCCGGAGGATCGTATTGAACAACCGTTCGTTGTATTGATGAAACAATAAGTCTACCTTATAGTTAATAGGCAGATGTCTGACGAAACTATTGTATAAGGCTTCTTTGAAAGGAGTATATTGGTCGAGCAGCAATAAGACATTGGTCACCTGGCTCGTCACATAATAACCCTTGCCGGGAGTGGAGTCAATCAAGCCTCGTTCGCGTAAATCAAGGAAAGCCTTGAAAACGGTGTCGCGTGATACTCCGTATTGAGCACTCAACTGATTGATGGAAGGCAAAGAATCTCCTTCAAGAAATTCTTTTCTGGAAATCGCCTGGCTAAGTGCGTCCGCTAGTTGCGTAACCTTGCTTGCCTGTTGTCCGAATGTTGCCTTTTTATCAATTCGTTTCATATTCGAAAAATAAATAACACTATGCTGAACTATGCTGATGCAAAGAAAGGCATTTTATTCTGAACGGAATAAATAATTTGATATGTTTTATAGCAGAAAGTAATAAAAAAATCCCCTCCGGCGGACCGGAGAGGATTTATTGCTTTTTCCTAATTTCTTGTTCGGAATCTGCTGAAATTTATTCAGCAGCAGCTTCTGTTGCAGGAGCTTCTTCAGCCGGAGCTGCGGCAGCTTCTTCTGCAGGTGCTTCAGCAGCCGCTTTTTCAGCAGCTTCAGCTGCTTTCTTTTCAGCGAGTGCTTTTGCTTTCACTTCGTTGATTTTCTTTTCTGCTTCCAGACGTGCTTTAGCTTCAGCTTTCTTAGCTTCGTCTTGTTTAGCTTTCAAAGCAGCCAGACCTGACTGTTTGTTGTTCTTCCAAGCTTCGAATTTAGCTTCTGCTTCTGCTTCTCCGAATGCGCCTTTTGCTACACCGCCCAGAAGATGTTTCTTCATGTAAACTCCTTCACGAGAAAGGATGTTACGTACAGTGTCACTTGGTTGTGCACCTTTCAGTACCCATGCCAATGCAGCGTCGAAATTCAAATCTACTGTAGCAGGATTGGTGTTAGGGTTGTAAGTACCAATCTTCTCAATAAATTTACCATCACGTGGTGCTCTGCTGTCTGCAATTACAATTGAATAAAACGCGTAACTTTTACGTCCGTGTCTTTGCAATCTGATTCTAGTTGCCATTTTAAATAATTGTTTTTAATGATTGATTTGAATTATGCTATTATCTCGTAATAGCGGGCACAAAGATACGGCTTTTCTTTTGATTGACAAATATTTCCTTTCTTTTTCTTATGAATACCTCCTCGGATATCGGAACAGGATAGCGAGCAGGGCACAGATCCCCATCGTAAACGGATAATAGAGATTGCCGATGATACTGATAGGAGAGATGTTGGCTAACCCTGCAGCAATCAGCATTTGTGCTCCATAGGGTATGATACCTTGTATCAGACAGGAGAATGTATCCAGAATACTGGCTGTTTTTCTCCGGTCGAGATGGAATCTCTTTGCAATATCCTTTGCAATAGGTCCTGTGGTGATGATGGCAATCGTATTGTTGGCAGTGCATAGGTTGGCGATACTTACCAGAGCGGCGATGCTCAGTTCCGCACCACGCTTGCTGTTGACATGACGGGTCAGTTTTTTGATGATGAAATTGATACCTCCGTTATAACGGATTGTTTCGAGCATACCGCCTGCCAGTAATGTGATAATGATCAATTCACCCATGCCTGTGATACCCGTACCCATTGCCCCAAACCAATCGAATACGCCAAAACTTCCGGTAGCTATGCCGATGATACCGCTGGTCAGGATACCAATTATTAATACCAGCATCACGTTCATTCCGGCAATGGCTGTTCCCAGTACTATTATATAAGGTATGACTTTTATCCATTCAATAGTCTGTACTTGTGCGGGCGCAGTGATGGATAGTCCTTGAAAAATGTAGATTCCCAGTACGATAATCGCTGCCGGAACCACAATCATAGAATTTACCCGAAACTTATCACGCATCACGCATTCCTGAGTTTTGGTTGAGGCAATGGTCGTATCGGATATAAACGACAGGTTATCTCCAAAGAAAGAACCTCCGACAACGACTGCTACCATAAACGGAAGGGCGATTTCTGTCTTTTCGGCCAGGCTGACAGCAACGGGAGTAAGGGCTACAATTGTCCCTACGCTGGTTCCGATGGATAATGAGATAAAACAGGCGGCAATGAATATCCCGGCCAATAGCAGATTATCAGGGAGGATATGCAGTGTCAGATTGACGGTTGCATCAATAGCTCCCATCTGCCTGGCGCTTTGTGCGAAAGCTCCGGCAAGGATGAATATCCATATCATCAGAAGGATATTCTTGTTGGCGGCTCCTACGGAGAACTGGTAGATACGCTGGTCGAGCTTCAATCCTCGCGTAATGGCAATTGCGTAACAGGAAGACACGAGGAAAGCCACAGTGATGGGTACTTTATAAAAGTCATTAACAAGAATGGAAGTTACCAGATAAAGGCAGAGAAAGACGAGTAACGGACTCAGTGCCCACCAGCTGCCATGACGTTCTTTATGTATTTTTTCTTCAGTCATAAATTGATATTGTGGTATATATTCGAACTGCAAAGATAGTAAGGAAACACATAAGTACGATAAAAGGCTCAGATTTTCATCTTTTCTTTTTCCGTTTCATCTTTTCTTTTTCCGCTTCGGAAATTAAATTCCCGTTCTTTTTTCTTCTTTCCGCTACTTTCGTGCCGTTGACAACGTAACTAATGTAGAATAGAATGACAACGACTAATTTTTCATTGTGTATTTTTTGTCTTTGCCTGCTCACATCGTGTAGTAAGGGTGAGAAGAAAACAAACGAGCTTGTACGGGTAAAAGTGGCGGAAGTGGAAATACTGGTTCCTTCTGCCGAGCGTGAATTTTCGTTTATTGCCAAACCATTCAAGGAGACCGAACTCTCTTTTCGGGTGGGCGGACCGATTGACCGTTTCGAAGTGTATGCGGGTAATTACTATCATCGGGGAGATATCATAGCTGAAATCGATTCCCGTGATTTTCGTATTCGACAGGAACGTGCGGAAGCTGTTTATCATCAGGCAAAAGCAGAATTTGAGCGAATCAAAGTGTTGTATGAGAAAAACAACCTGTCCGCCAGTGCCTATGAAAAAGCACGTGCAGACTATACTTCTGCCAAAACTGCTTATGAAACAGCTGTAAATGAACTTGAAGATACGAAACTTATTGCTCCTTTTGACGGATATATAGGGGAAGTCTACATTGAAAAATATCAGGATGTGAAAGCGACTCAGTCTGTCGTCTCTTTTATCGATATCACTCAGTTGAAGATAGAAGCGTATGTTACTCAGGAGATCGCATTTCAAGCGAAGGAAATCAAGGAAGTGGGTATTCGTTTTGATGTTCGTCCCGAAGCAGTATATCCGGCTAAAGTGATAGAGGTTTCAAAGAGTACGACGCGCAATAATCTTTCTTTCCTGATGACGGCATTGCTGCCCAACAAACAAGGAGAATGGCCAGCCGGTATCTCAGGAAAAATGTTGTTGGACCTTCCTGCTACATCATCTGTTCCTATGGTGACTGTTCCGCAAACGGCCCTTAATCATCGTCCCACTGAAGGAGACTATGTATGGATGGTGGATCAAACGACAGGACAAGTCGTGAAGAGAAAAGTCGTTTTAGGCGAATTGCTTTCCAATGGAAAAGTAGAAGTGAAAGGCGGATTGCAGGCAGGAGATAAAGTCGCGGTGAGCAAATTACGTTTTCTTTCGGACGGAATGCCTGTAGATATCATTTCTCAGAAAGAAAAAAGGGCGGTTACCGCTCAAAAGTAAGTAGAAGAATATGAAGTTGGTAAAATATTTCTTGCAGAAGAAGTCGGTGACTATTCTGCTGTTGATATTAGTGCTGGGAGGAGGATTGTTTTCTTATGTCAAGATGGGAAAACTGGAAGATGCTCCGTTTACTATTAAGCAAGCATTGGTGATGACTCCATATCCGGGTGCTTCCCCTTCCGAAGTACAATCTCAGGTGACGGATGTATTGGAGGAATCGATACAGTCATTAGGCGAATTATATTATCTGAAAACTGAAAATCGGGCAGGCTTATCCAAGATCACGGTGTATGTAAAGAAAGAAATCCGGGCGGATGAGATGCAGCAGTTGTGGGATAAACTTCGTCGGAAGGTCAATGATGTACAGTCGAAACTTCCTGCAGGAGCCGGTCCTTCAGTGGTGAATGATGATTTCGGTGATGTGCTGGGTGTTTTCTATGGTCTGACGGGTGAAGGATATTCATATCGGGAACTGGAAAATCAGGCGAAGCTTATCAAGAATGTACTGCTCAGGGTGAAGGATGTGGCAAAAGTGGAGATTTATGGTGTACAGTCTCCAACGATTGACGTCATTCTTAATCCTTCCGTTATGGCACGGAGTGGAATCACGACTACGGATATTTCACGTGCCTTCGATGCACAGAACAGGGTAGTGGATGCCGGAGGAATTGATGCCGGCGTAAACAGAATACGGATTGAATCTACCGGTAATTTTTATTCTCTGGATGATATTCGGAATATGACTATCGTATCACGTACAGGAGAGCATTTCCGGCTGGCTGATATTGCAGAGATTGAAGAGAGTTATCAGACGCCTCCAAGTAACAAAATGCGGATTGACGGGAAACCTGCGGTAGGTATTGCTATTTCTACGATACTCACAGGAAATGTTGTCGATATGGCAGAGGCGGTAAAACAGGAGATTGACCATTTTGCAGAGACCATGCCCGAAGGTTTTGAGCTGCAGACGATTTATGATCAGGGTTATGAATCGGCAGTGGCCAATCAGGGATTTATTCTGAACCTGATTATATCTGTTGTAACGGTAGTAGCTATTCTGTTGTTTTTTATAGGATTCAAGAATGGTATTCTGATTGGCAGCGGATTGGTGTTTTCCATCTTTGCGACTTTGATTGTGATGCTTTCACAGGGAATTGCCTTGCAACGTATGTCACTTGCTGCCATTATCATAGCTATGGGAATGTTGGTAGATAATGCCATTGTGGTCTCCGATTCGGCATTGGTCAATATGCAGCGGGGAATGCGGAAACGGGTAGCCATATTGCGGGCTTGTTCTTCAACTTCGTTGCCCTTATTGGCGGCGACAGTCATTGCGATTCTAACTTTTTTACCTATATATTATTCGCCGCATATTACCGGCGAGTTATTGTCATCCTTAGTTGTAGTTATCGGCGTTTCGCTGATGTTCAGTTGGGTCTTTGCGCTGACGCAGACTCCTTTCTTTATTCAGGAGTTTGTCCGTCGGCCAAGACCCGACGAACTGAAGATGGCACTTTTTTCAGGTAAATATTACGATAAGTTCCGCTCTTCTTTGGGATGGGTAATTCATCACAGGTATGCTACTGTAGGATGTATCTGTCTCTTATACACATCTGACGCTGCCGACGAATTAGA
>ERZ1027077.725-NODE-725-length-10578-cov-3.435617_pt1 | contig 10578 bp, 10 predicted proteins | sample MGYA00519280_ERZ1027077 | MGnify/ENA primary metagenome ERZ1027077 (study PRJEB26926, sample SAMN06164528) | human gut metagenome | biome: ENVO:00009003; feature: ENVO:2100002; material: ENVO:00002003 | host: Homo sapiens | place: USA | collected 2012 ... | reverse complement strand
CTAATTCGTCGGCAGCGTCAGATGTGTATAAGAGACAGACCCAGTCCTTGCATTGTACGGGTCAGGTTCAACCGTTTCCGTAAATTCTCGATTTGAGCTTCAGTGATATCCGAAGGGTTCTCCACGTAGCGGTCACGCAGTTGGCGCACAAGTTGGGCATACGATAAGAAACGGTTGGTATAAGCCAGCAATATCAATGAAACTGCCGAGAAAAGTAGGGCAGGAGTAGTGAGAGTCAATTCTTCCATAATCTATTTTTTATAGTCAAGTAGCGGTTCAAAATTCATTTTATAAAAGAGAATTTTTAGGCACGGGATACACGGATTTTACGGTTTTAGAAATATGCTTGCATAAAGCAGCAGCGTAATCTGTGTAATCCGTGCCTAAAAATGGATGCTGCAAGTAAACCTTGCCCCGGAGTTATTCCGTTTTCAGCACATTAAGCTCTTTGCCTACCTTGATAAAGGCAGCGATGCACTTGTCAAGATGTGCTTTCTCGTGCCCTGCAGAGATTTGCACACGGATGCGTGCCTGATCTTTCGGCACTACCGGATAATAGAAACCTGTCACATAGATGCCTTCCTCCTGCATACGTGCAGCGTAAATCTGGGACAACTTCGCGTCATACAACATAACGGCACAGATAGCGCTTTGTGTCGGTTTGATATCAAATCCGGCAGCCGTCATCTTATCACGGAAGTAGTTTACATTCTCAACGAGTTTATCATGTAATGCATTGCTCTCTTTCAGCATTTTGAAAACTTCAAGGCTGGCACCAATGATGCCCGGAGCCAAAGAATTCGAGAACAGATACGGGCGGCTGCGTTGACGAAGCAAATCGATAATCTCTTTACGACCGGTGGTGAAACCTCCCAGTGCACCGCCAAAAGCCTTACCTAATGTTCCGGTATAAATATCTACCCGTCCATGAGTCTTATACAACTCGCTTACTCCATGCCCTGTGGCACCTACCACACCGGCAGAGTGTGACTCGTCCACCATTACCAGTGCATCGTATTTCTCGGCAAGATCGCAAATCTGATCCATCGGAGCTACATTGCCGTCCATAGAGAACACACCGTCCGTCACAACAATACGGAAACGTTGTGCCTGCGCTTCTTGCAGACATCTTTCCAAGTCCTTCATGTCAGCGTTGGCATAACGGTAGCGCTTTGCCTTGCAAAGACGTACTCCGTCAATGATAGAAGCATGGTTTAGCGAGTCCGAGATAATGGCATCCTCTTCAGAGAAAAGTGGTTCGAATACACCGCCGTTAGCATCGAAGCAAGCGGCGTACAAGATCGTGTCTTCCGTCTGGAAATATTCCGAGATGGCAGCTTCCAGTTCTTTGTGTATATCTTGCGTTCCACAAATGAAGCGGACGGACGACATTCCGTAACCACGGTTGTTCATCATTTCCTGCGAAGCCTTAATCAATCGGGGATGATTGGATAATCCTAAGTAATTATTTGCGCAGAAGTTCAGCACTTCCTTACCTTTTACAGTGATGGCAGCTTGCTGCGCACTTTCAATCAGTCGTTCTTCTTTATAAAGTCCGGCTTCCTTGATTTCAGCCAATGTTTGGCAGAGATATTCTTGCATTTTACCGTACATGGTATTTATGTGATTAAGTTATATTGCAAAGGACACAATTTTTCTTGGAATAACAATGTCTTTTTGATTAAAATCTGAAAAAAAAGTGCTTACTTTGCGCACTATTTAAGCTTGATATTCTAAGTCAGAAGAAAAAATGGAACACATTTTGATTATTGGAGCTACCGGACAGATAGGGTCGGAGCTAACGATGGAGCTACGTAAACGTTACGGAAATGCAAATGTAGTAGCTGGTTATATTCCGGGTGCAGAACCTAAAGGGGAATTAAAGGAGTCCGGACCGTCAGCAATTGCTGATGTAACGGATGGAGAAGCGATCGCATCTGTGGTAAAAGAGTATCACATCGATACAATCTATAATTTGGCTGCTCTGCTGTCCGTAGTTGCCGAGTCGAAACCCAAGCTGGCCTGGAAAATAGGTATCGATGGATTATGGAATGTATTGGAAGTGGCACGCGAACAAGGATGTGCAGTGTTTACTCCGAGTTCTATCGGTTCGTTTGGCGCTAGTACGCCTCATACGAAAACACCGCAGGACACTATTCAGCGTCCGCGCACCATGTATGGAGTCACCAAGGTAACGACCGAGTTGCTAAGTGACTACTATTTTAATAAATATGGTGTTGATACCCGTGCTGTCCGTTTTCCGGGCATTATTTCGAATGTGACCCCTCCGGGAGGAGGTACGACCGATTATGCTGTCGATATTTACTACTCGGCAGTGAAAGGAGAAAAGTTTGTGTGCCCCATTAAGCAAGGCACTTTAATGGATATGATGTACATGCCGGATGCGCTGAATGCAGCAATCACACTGATGGAAGCCGATCCGGCAAGATTGATACACCGCAATGCTTTCAATATCGCTTCCATGAGTTTCGATCCGGAAACGATATATCAAGCTATCAAGAAGCATGTGCCGCAGTTTGAGATGATCTATGATATAGATCCTTTGAAACAGCGCATTGCCGATAGCTGGCCCGATAGTCTGGATGACACCTGCGCTCGTGAAGAGTGGGGCTGGAAGCCGGCCTACGATTTGGAAAGCATGACGGTAGATATGCTTGAAAAGTTAAGAGAGAAACTAAAATAATGAAAAAACTAATTGTAGGGGTCATGTTGCTCGGTATACTGGGTGCTTGTGGAAACAAGAAAACAAATATTGACCCCTTCGCATCTATTACTAAAGAGGTGGATTCAGTCCGGCAGATAGCCGATTCTAGCCACCATGATAAATCGCCGGAAGATCCGCAGCCTATACAGGCGGATGAATCTTTCGATGATTTTATTTACAATTTTGCTTCCGATGATGTGTTACAGCGTCAGCGTGTGAAATTTCCATTGCCCTACTACAATGGAGATAAGAAGTCAAACATCGAGGAACGCAACTGGAAGCATGATGACTTGTTTACCAAACAGCATTATTATACGCTTCTGTTTGATAGAGAAGAAGATATGGATTTAGTAGGAGATACCTCCCTCACTTCCGTACAGGTAGAATGGGTGTTTGTGAAAACACGAATGGTAAAGAAATACTATTTTGAGCGTATCAAAGGTGCATGGATGCTAGAGGCAATTAATCTGCGTCCCATTAAGCAAAATGATAATGAAAATTTCGTGGAGTTTTTCGGACACTTTGCCGCAGATAGTCTTTTTCAGAGTAAGCGTGTGTGTGAGCCTCTGGCTTTTGTAACCACCGATCCGGACGATGATTTCTCTATTCTGGAGACCACCCTCGATCTTAATCAGTGGTTCGCTTTTAAACCGGGACTTCCTGCCGATCGTCTTTCTAATATCAATTACGGGCAGCGGAATGACGATGATTCGCCAACGAAAATTCTGGCGTTGAAAGGTATCGGTAATGGTTTTTCCAATATCCTCTATTTCCGTCGCAAAGCCGGGGAATGGGAATTGTATAAGTTTGAAGATACAAGCATTTGATGCAGGTAGTAATACGCTACAAGAAATAGCCTTGCTGTTAATGATATAACAGTATTTGCCGGCTTATAACGAATAATGATATAACTTATAATTAAAAATATATGTATTCTCTTTTACCCTACAATACATTCGGTATTGATGTCAGTGCCGCTCGTTTTTTAGAGTACACTTCGGTTGAAGAACTGAAGAAGCTGATTGTGCAAGGTGCCGTTACGACACCTTTTTTGCATATTGGTGGTGGCAGTAACCTGTTGTTTACCAAAGATTACGACGGGTTGATATTGCATTCCCGCATTGAAGGAATCGAAGTGACGGAAGAAGATGCTCACTCTGTATCAGTGCGAGTGGGAGCAGGGGTGGTATGGGATGACTTTGTAGCTTATTGTGTAGAGCATGGATGGTATGGAGCGGAGAACCTGTCGCTGATTCCCGGTGAGGTGGGGGCAAGTGCAGTGCAGAATATCGGAGCCTATGGCGTTGAGGTGAAAGATCTGATAACGGCTGTGGAAACAGTGAACATTCAAGCTGAAGAACGCGTTTATTTAGTAGAGGAATGTGGATATACCTATCGCAACAGTATCTTTAAACGTCCGGAAAACAAAGCGACCTTTGTCACTTATGTTCGTTTCCGATTGAGTAAAGAAGAGCATTATACATTAGACTATGGCACCATTCGTCAGGAGCTTGAAAAATATCCGTCGTTGACACTTTCTGTTGTTCGGAAAGTGATTATTGCTATTCGCGAGAGCAAGCTGCCCGATCCGAAAGTGATGGGTAATGCCGGCAGTTTCTTTATGAACCCCATTGTGCCGAAAGAAAAACTGGAAGCCTTGCAACAGGAATATCCCCGCATACCCTACTATGAGCTGGCCGACGGCCGCGTAAAAATTCCGGCAGGGTGGATGATTGACCAATGTGGTTGGAAAGGAAAAGCCTTGGGGCCGGCTGCTGTGCATGATAAACAAGCACTGGTGCTGGTGAACCGTGGTGGAGCAAAAGGTAGTGATATTATTGCGCTTTCAGATGCGGTCCGAGCCTCTGTCCGTGAGAAGTTCGGTATTGATATTCATCCGGAAGTCAACTTTATAAATTGAGAATAAACAAGTGAAAGTAAGAATTATAGGAAGTGGAACATCGACGGGAGTACCTCAAATCGGCTGTACATGTCCGGTTTGTACTTCTTCCGATCCGAAAGATAATCGATTGCGTGCATCTGCTATTGTGGAGACAGATGACGCGCGGATTCTGATAGATTGTGGTCCCGATTTCCGGACACAGGTATTACATCTCCCTTTTGAGAGGATAGATGGTGTACTCATTACGCACGAACATTATGACCATGTAGGCGGACTGGATGATTTACGTCCGTTTTGCCGGTTCGGTTCCGTGCCTATTTATGCGGAAGATTATGTAGCGCAGGGATTGCGTTTGCGTATGCCCTATTGCTTTGTCGACCATCGTTATCCGGGTGTTCCCGATATTCCTTTACAGGAAATTTCGGTGGGGCAATCCTTTTCTATAAATCACACGGAAGTGCTTCCTCTGCGTGTGATGCATGGCCGACTGCCGATTCTGGGGTATCGTATCGGGCAGTTGGGGTATATCACTGATATGTTGACCATGCCCGAAGAATCCTATGAACAATTGGCAGGAATAGATGTTTTGGTAATGAATGCGCTTCGGATCGCCTCGCATCCTACTCACCAAAATTTAGAAGAAGCATTGGCGGTGGCCCGGCGTATTCAGGCAAAGAAGACATACTTTATACACATGAGTCATGATATGGGCTTGCATGCGGAGGTTGAAAAGAACCTTCCGGAAAATATTCACCTGGCGTTCGACGGATTGGATATCTATGTTTGATTATCGGTGAAATTTTTAGCAAAAGTTTTGTTTTCTTTGTAGAAATTATTATTTTTGCACCTAGCCGATAAACAGCGAATATTATGAAACTTCGTACGATAGTGAAAATAGCGATCACGTCTTCTGTTGTACTTTTGTGCTCAGGTTTCGCATTGTACTCTTTTTTTAGACTGTCAGCAGCTGAAGGGCAGAAAGACTTTAATCTTTATGAGCTGGTGCCATCCACAACTTCAGCAGTATTCGTTACTGATGATGTGCTCGAATTTGTAGCAGAAGTCGATGAGCTGACTTGCAGTAAAAATCAGCAATATCTTTATGTATCCAAACTCTTTTCTTATCTGAAACAGAGCCTTTACGCCCTTTCAGAAGATACTCCCCACGGTTTAAGCCGGCAAATGAATCAAATGCTGATTAGTTTCCACGAGCCGGATAACGAACGTAATCAAGTGCTCTATTGCAGATTGGGAAATGGGGATAAGGAGTTGGTAAACAGATTTGTACGCAAATATATATCCTCACTTTATCCGCCGAAAACGTTTATTTACAAAGGAGAAGAGATAATTATTTATCCCATGGCGGACGGTGATTTTCTAGCCTGCTATCTGACGTCTGATTTTATGGCGTTAAGTTTTCAGAAAAAACTGATTGAAAACGTTATTGATGCGTATAAAAGTGGAAAATCATTGGCTGATGATTCTACCTTTACAGGAATACGTGCTCCGAAAAAAAGTGCGGCGGCCGCTACCATCTATACCCGTATGCAAGGGATGATGGGGTGGACGGAATTTGACATGAAAATGAAAGATGATTTCATCTATTTCTCCGGCGTCACTCACGATGCAGACACTTGCTTTGCGTTTATAAACCAGCTTCGCCAGCAACAATCCGTCAAGGGATTTCCGGGAGAAGTGTTGCCGTCTACTGCTTTCTATTTTAGCAGGCAAGGGATTACGGACTGGGTGTCTCTGCTTTCTTATGGAAATGCCCAAGGACAGAGCGTGCCTGCCCGCACGAGTGAAGTGCAAAATAGGGATAAAGAGTTTTCACGCTATCTGATGGAAAATGCCGGGCAGGATTTGGTTGCCTGTCTCTTTCAGCGTGAAGATACTTTGCAGGGGGCAGCGGCAGTCTTGAGCCTGTCGGTGGCAGATGTAACGGAAGCCGAGCGAATGCTTCGTGCCCTTGTTAATGCCGCTTCGGCGGACGAAGGAAGAAAAAATCCGCGTATAACTTTTTGTTATACTGTAAATAAAGCATATCCTATCTATCGGTTACCTCAAACAACATTGTTTGAACAACTAACCAGTTTTGCGGAACCAACCTTGGATGTATATGCAGCCTTCTATGGCGGGCGCTTGTTGCTCGCTCCTGATGCGGATGCTCTCGCGCATTATATTCGCCAACTGGATAAAGGTGAGGTGCTCAATGGAGCGATGGCCTATCAGACAGGCATGGATCATTTGTCCGATTCCTACCATTTTATGCTGATGGCGGATTTCGACCACATATTCCAACAATCAGAAAATCACGTTCGTTTTGTACCGGATTTTTTTCTGCGTAACGCCGATTTTTTCCATAATTTCACCCTCTTTGTTCAGTTTGCCTGTACAGACGGAGTGGTATATCCTAACATTGTTTTGAAATATAAATCAGAATAAAAAATGACCGTTTGTTTACAATCGTTTTTCTAAAAAAAACTCCCGACAGAATTTAATCCTATCGGGAGTTTTTTATGCTTATTCATCGAACGAATGACTTTCGGTTTAGAATGGCAGATCGTCTTTGGCATCGCCCGGAGTAAATTCCGGCATAGCCGACGGAGCTGGAGGAGGAACGGGAGAACCGGAAGCCATCGGAGCACCTGCACCAACACGTTCTACTTTCCATGCACGGATACTATTGAACCAACGATCGTTCCACTGACGGGCGTCAACGTCGAATGATACAGTTAGTTCTTCGCCCATTTGAATGTTGAACTGCTCAATTTTGTCTGCGCCAAATACGTCGAAGCACATTTTACGTGGATATTGGTCGTGGTTTTCGATAACGTACTCTTGTGATTTCCACTCGTTGCCGCTAGTTTTTGAAACTCCGCCTCTCGGGGGGAGGATAGCGATGATTTTTCCTGTAAATTCCATTGCGATAATTTTAAATTCTGCGGCGAAGTTACAATTTTTTAGTAATATCCCTCGCACAATACCTGTTTTTTTCTTTTGTTTTTATTGGGCAGCCCAAATCTTTTTTCGTAACTTTGTGCGATAGAACATTTAAAACTTAAATACACGAAAATATATGAAATTTATCGTTTCAAGTACTGCTCTTTCCAGCCATTTACAGGCTATCAGTCGTGTAATTAACTCAAAGAATGCGCTGCCTATTCTCGATTGTTTTCTCTTCGAATTGGAAGACGGAACATTGTCTGTGACTGTTTCTGACAGTGAAACGACCATGGTGACAACCGTTGAGGTAAATGAAAGCGATACAAACGGGCGTTTTGCCGTAGTAGCGAAAACATTGCTTGATGCACTGAAAGAAATTCCGGAACAACCGTTGACATTCTACGTCAACACGGACAATTATGAAATCACCGTGCAGTATCAGAACGGAAAATATAGTCTGATGGGACAGAATGCTGACGAATTTCCGCAGTCGGCTGTGTTGGGCGAAAATGCAGTCCGCGTGGAGATGGAAGCAGGTGTACTGCTGGGTGGCATCAACCGTTCGGTATTCGCAACTGCCGATGACGAGCTCCGTCCGGTAATGAACGGTATATATTTCGATATTACAACAGAAGACATCACGATGGTGGCATCGGACGGTCATAAGCTGGTACGTTGCAAAACGCTGGCTGCCAAAGGAAACGAACGTGCCGCGTTCATCCTTCCGAAGAAGCCCGCTACATTGCTGAAAAACCTGCTTCCGAAAGAACAGGGAACAGTAACCATCGAATTTGACGAACGCAACGCTGTGTTTATGCTGGAAAGCTACCGCATGGTCTGCCGCCTGATCGAAGGACGCTATCCGAACTACAACTCGGTAATTCCGCAGAACAACCCTCATAAAGTGACTGTAGACCGTCAGCAACTGATCGGAGCTTTGCGCCGTGTGTCTATCTTTTCTTCACAGGCAAGCAGTTTGATCAAGCTGCGTATGCAGGAGAATCTAATTGTCATCTCCGCACAGGACATCGATTTCTCTACATCGGCCGAAGAAACACTGGTTTGCCAGTATGCGGGCAATCCGATGAGCATCGGTTTCAAGTCCACTTTCCTGATTGACATTCTGAATAACATTTCTGCCGATGAAATCGTTATCGAACTGGCAGATCCTTCACGTGCAGGTGTCATTATTCCGGTAGAGCAGGAAGAGAACGAAGACTTGCTGATGCTGCTGATGCCGATGATGCTGAATGACTGATGAATATTAGCAATCGGATTATGAGCTACGAGCTACAAGTGGCTGCGCAATTATGCCGCACGGTACTTGTAGCTCGTGGCTTGTAAGTTAAACTTATAATTTATAGCTCATAGCCAGAGCTTATAAAACGAAAAAACAATGAAATTGAATCTGAAAAATCCGATAGTCTTTTTTGATTTGGAGACTACGGGTACCAATATCAACTCAGACCGAATTGTCGAAATTTGTTACCTCAAGGTATATCCCAACGGGAATGAGGAGTCCAAAACCATGCGTATCAATCCCGAAATGCCCATTCCTGCCGAAGCATCTGCCGTTCATGGCATCTACGATGCCGATATAGCCGACTGCCCCACATTCAAGGAAGTGGCGCGCAACATTGCCAATGACATTGAAGGATGCGACTTGGCGGGCTTCAACTCCAACCGTTTTGATATCCCCGTCCTGGCGGAAGAGTTCCTTCGTGCCGGTGTGGACATTGACATGAGCCGCCGCAAGTTTGTAGACGTGCAGGTCATCTTCCACAAGATGGAGCAACGCACGCTGTCTGCTGCCTATAAATTCTATTGCGGCAAGAATTTGGAAGACGCCCATACGGCAGAGGCTGATACACGTGCCACCTACGAGGTGCTGATGTCGCAGTTGGACCGCTATCCGGAGTTGCAGAATGACATTAATTTCCTTTCCCAATATTCGAGCTATACGAATAATGTGGACTTTGCCGGACGTATGGTATATAACGACAAGGGGGAAGAAGTGATAAACTTCGGTAAATATAAAGGCCGTCTGGTAGCCGATGTCCTGAAGCGCGATCCCGGCTATTACAGTTGGATTCTGAACAGTGATTTTACTTTGAATACCAAAGCCACGCTGACCAAGATACGTCTGCGTGAAATGACTCAGAAATAAATGGCAAATATACTGAAAGGGAAGAAAATAGTATTGGGCATTACTGGCAGCATTGCAGCCTATAAAGCATGTTATATTATTCGCGGACTGATTAAGCGTGGTGCAGAGGTGCAGGTGGTCATTACGCCTGCCGGTAAGGAATTTATTACCCCCATCACGCTCTCTGCCCTGACTAGCAAACCGGTTATCAGTGAGTTCTTTGCACAACGTGATGGCACCTGGAACAGTCATGTGAACCTCGGTCTGTGGGCAGATGCCATGCTGATAGCCCCGGCTACGGCTTCCACCATCGGCAAGATGGCGAATGGCGTGGCAGACAATATGCTGATTACCACCTATCTTTCCGCCAAAGCTCCGGTGTTTGTGGCGCCTGCCATGGACCTGGACATGTATGCCCATCCTTCCACCCAAAAGAATCTGGATATACTCCGTTCTTATGGAAACCACATCATAGAACCCGCTACGGGAGAACTCGCCAGCCATCTGGTGGGGAAAGGCCGTATGGAGGAACCGGAGAATATCATTTGCCATCTGGAAATGTACTTTGCTGCCAAAGAGGGAGACCTGGTGGGGAAGACAGTGATGATAACCGCAGGACCTACTTATGAGAAGATAGACCCGGTGCGCTTCATCGGCAACTATTCTTCCGGTAAGATGGGATTTGCCTTGGCAGACGAATGCGCTGCAAGGGGAGCCAAGGTGATACTGATTGCCGGTCCGGTGCAGCAGACCACTTATTTTCCGATGCATCAATACCATGCGGTAGAGTCGGCGCAGGAGATGTTCGACTGTCTCTTATACACATCTCCGAGCCCACGAGACGGAGCTACATCTCGT
>ERZ1027077.696-NODE-696-length-10948-cov-3.929863_pt1 | contig 10948 bp, 9 predicted proteins | sample MGYA00519280_ERZ1027077 | MGnify/ENA primary metagenome ERZ1027077 (study PRJEB26926, sample SAMN06164528) | human gut metagenome | biome: ENVO:00009003; feature: ENVO:2100002; material: ENVO:00002003 | host: Homo sapiens | place: USA | collected 2012 ... | reverse complement strand
CCCGCTTGTGCTTGCGAAATATTCGTCATTTTCTTTGTTTTCAGATACACCTTAAAAGACCCCAAAGGATAGCGCTGCCGCAGTATAGGGATTCAAGCGGCAGTCGGGAGGTGTTTGTATATGTCTGAAAAAGTTACCATCAAGGTCGAGCGGAAGGAACTCCATCTGCCCACCATCGCACTGCGCGGGCTGGTGGTGTTCCCCAACAACCTTGTTCATTTTGAAGTCGGGCGGGAAAAGAGTATTGCTGCCGTGGAGTGGGCTATGGCCAATAACTCCAACGTATTTCTGGTAGCCCAGAAGGAGATGGAAACCAGCGAGCCCACCCAGCAGGATCTGTACACCTACGGCGTAGTAGCCGAGGTCAAGCAGGTGCTACGCGTGTCGGACGAGCTGGTCAAGGTGCTGGTAGAGGGCAAGTACCGCGCCAAGCTGACCGAGCTGGATACCACCGGCGATTTTCTGCTGTCTGCCGTGCGCTCCGCTCCGGTGCGTGCCGCAAAACCCGAAGAAGCTGTGGAGACCGAAGCACTGCTCCGCGCTCTCAAGACTGGCTTTGACGAGTATCTGGGCATGAACCCGCGCCTTGCCAAGGACGTGGTGTTCACCATCGTTTCCAGCGATGACCCTATGTTCCTCACCGAGTATATGCCGGCAAATCTCTTGTTCCGCTACGAGGACAAGCAGGCTGTGATGAACGAAAACACCCTCAATGGCCGTCTGCAGCGCCTTGTGGAGATGCTGCGCCGCGAATGTCAGGTGATGAAGATCGAAAAGGAGATCGCGGAAAAGGTCAATGAGTCCATGGACAAGAACCAGCGCGATTATTACCTGCACGAGCAGCTGCACATCATCAACGACGAGCTGGGCGAGGGGGACGATACCCACGCCGAAGCCGATGATTACCGCCGCAAGATCCGGGAGCTGCACCTTGCCGAGGACAGCGAGAAAAAGCTGCTCAAGGAGGTAGACCGCCTTTCCCGGATGCAGAGCAGCAATCAGGAAGCTACGGTCATCCGCACCTATCTGGATACCTGTCTGGACCTGCCGTGGAACACCATGACCGTGGATGATCTGGATATCCACCGCGCCCAGCAGATCTTGGACCGGGATCACTACGGTCTGAAAAAGGTCAAGGATCGCATTCTGGAAACGCTGGCTGTGCGCAAGCTGGCACCGGACGTGAAGGCGCAGATCATCTGCTTGGTTGGCCCTCCGGGTGTTGGCAAGACCAGCATTGCACGCTCCATCGCTGAAAGCTTGGGCCGCAAGTATGTGCGCATCAGTCTGGGCGGCGTGCGGGACGAAGCCGAGATCCGCGGCCACCGCCGCACCTACATCGGTGCCATGCCCGGCAAGATCATCAGCGCCATGATCACCGCCAAGTCCTCCAACCCTTTGATGCTGCTGGACGAGATCGACAAGCTGGCAGGGGACTTCCGGGGCGACCCGGCGGCAGCTCTGCTGGAAGCGCTGGACCCGGAGCAGAACAGCACCTTCAACGATCATTTCATTGATATCCCGTTTGACCTGAGCCATGTGCTCTTTATTACCACCGCCAACGATTTGGGCAGCATCCCCGGCCCGCTGCGCGACCGTATGGATGTCATCGAGCTGCCCAGCTATACCCGCGTGGAAAAATACAATATTGCCCGCAAGCATCTGCTGCCCAAGCAGCTCAAGGCCTGCGGTCTGACCGGCAAGGTCACCATGAACCAGAGCGCACTCTACGGCATCATCGACGGGTACACCCGCGAGGCCGGTGTGCGTAATCTGGAGCGCACCATCACCAGTGTGCTGCGCAAGTGTGCCCGCAAGATCGCTGCCGGCGAGGTGGAGAGCGTAGCCGTGACTGCCGCCATGCTGGAGGAACTGCTGGGCCCCCGCATCGTCAAGCCGGACTTCCTCAACCGTACCAACGCTGTGGGCATCGCCAACGGTTTGGCATGGACGAGTGTAGGCGGCGAGACCCTGCCCATCGAGGTGCAGGTCATAGACAACGGCACCGGCAAGATCACCGTTACCGGCTCTCTGGGCGATGTGATGAAGGAGAGCGCACAGCTGGCAGTTACTTGGGTGCGCGTCCATGCCGAGGAATACGGCATCGACCCCGAGCGGCTGAAAAAGTGCGACCTGCACATCCATGCCCCGGAGGGTGCTGTGCCCAAGGACGGCCCCAGTGCAGGCGTCACCCTGACCACGGCACTGGTGTCCTGTCTGTCCGGCGTGCCGGTGCGCGGCGATGTGGCCATGACCGGCGAGATCACCCTGCACGGCAACGTGCTGCCCATTGGCGGCCTGCGGGAAAAGAGCATGGCTGCTTACCGCGAGGGCATGAAGACCGTGCTCATCCCCAAGGACAATGAGCCTGATCTGTATGACGTGGATGAGGAGGTCAAGAAGAACCTGACCTTCCTGCCTATGCAGAATCTCTCGCAGGTGCTGGCTGCCGCCCTGCTCAAGCCGAAAGCTGCCAAGAGCACCGCAGGCCGTCCCCGCACCAAAAAGTCCAAGGCAGGGGAGAGCCGCATCCCCGCCGCGCCTGAGAAAAACCAGCCGGGCGCTGTCTGCTGAAATAATAGAAAGGAACACGCCATGATCTTCAATAAAGCTGATTTTATTGCCAGCTATGGCATTTCCAGCCAGCTGCCCGAAAGTGACCGCCCGGAGCTGAGCTTTTCGGGGCGCTCCAACGTGGGCAAATCCAGCCTGATCAACAAGCTGTGCAGCCGCAAAAATCTGGCGCGCGTGTCCAGTACGCCGGGCAAAACGGCTACCATCAATTTCTATTCCGTGGACGACTGCTACTTTGTGGACCTGCCGGGTTACGGCTATGCCAAGGTGAGCAACGCCGACCGCGAGCGCTGGGACGACCTCATCAACAGCTACTTCGAGGCGCCCCGCCACCACACCCTGCTGGTGCAGCTGCTGGACTGCCGCCATGCCCCCAGCGCAGACGATCTGCAGATGCTGCGCTACCTGCACTACCACCGCATCCCTTATGTGGTGGCTCTGACCAAGGCGGATAAGCTGAAAAAGAGCCAGCTTGCCAAAACGCAGGAGGACTTTGAAAACATCTGCCGCCCCTATGGCTGTCAGAAGGTGGTGCTGACCAGCGGCGAAAACGGCTACGGCATCCCGGAACTGCAGGCAGTGCTCAACGCCGCAGTGGCTACGGAAAACGAGGAAGCGGAGTAACGCCATGGCTTACAACGAATTTGCCTATTTCTACGATGAATTCAACGGCGAAGCGGACTACGACGCCCTGTACAGCCAGATCCATGCAAAGCTGGAAGCCCACGGCATCCATGACGGCATTGTAGCCGACCTTGGCTGCGGCACCGGGGAACTGACCCTGATGCTGACGCAGGCAGGCTACGATATGATCGGCATCGATCAGTCGGAGGAGATGCTCTGCGTGGTGCGGGATAAGGCTGAGCAGTTGGGGCTTTCCGGCCGCCTGCTGCTGCTCCGGCAGGATCTGCTCAAGCTGGATCTCTACGGCACCATCCGGGCGGCGGTATCCACCTTTGATACCTTCAACCACATCCCGGATCTGGATACCGCCATTGCCAACGCAGGCTTTTTTATGGAAAAGGGCGGCGTGTTCCTGTTTGATATGAACACCCCCTATAAGCACCAGAAGGTTCTGGGCGATAACGCGTTCACCTTTGAGGAAGAGGATGCCTCCTGCGTGTGGCGCAACCACTATAACGCCGCCGACCGCAGGGTGGAGATTACGGTGGACATTGATTATCACGAGACCGGCGAGCATTTCCACGAGGAATTCTGCGAGTATACCTATGATTTGGACACCATCCGTGCATCGCTGGAAAAGCACGGTTTTGTGCTGGAAAGTGTCTGCGATGGCGAAACCTTTGGCCCGCTGACCGAGGAAAGCCAGCGCTACTTCTTCTGCGCAACAAAACAGTATACACAACTGGAGGAATAACCTATGGCAAACCTGATCCGCGGCCTGTCCGAGAACGGCGGTGTCGTGTTCTGCGGTGTGGATTCCACCGATATCGTCCGTAAAGCCGAAAAGCTTCACACCACAAGCGCCACCTGCAGCGCGGCACTGGGCCGTCTGCTCACGGGCGCTACCCTGATGGGCTCCATGCTCAAGGACGACCGCGACCGTATCACCCTGCGTGTGGCGGGCGGTGGCCCTGCGGGCGTGCTTATTGCCTGCACCGACGGCACCGGCAACGTGAAGGGCTGCATTGACAACCCGCTGGTGGAGCTGCCCGCCAAAGCCAACGGCCACTTGGACGTGGGCACCGCCGTGGGCAAGGACGGCGTGTTGACCGTCATCCGCGATAACCGCCTGCAAAAGGAGCCCACAGTCGGGCAGGTGCCGCTGGTATCCGGCGAGATCGCCGAGGATCTGACCAGCTACTATGCCTACAGCGAGCAGGTGCCCACCGTGATGGCGCTGGGCGTTCTGGTGGACAAGGATCTGTCCATCCTCTGCGCCGGCGGCTTTATGGTGCAGCTGCTGCCCGGCGCTACCGATGCCGAGATCGACCAGCTGGAAAAGAATATCAACGCCATGCCCTCCGTCACCGAGCTGCTCCATGCGGGCAAGACCCCCGAGGACATGATGCAGATGGCACTGGCCGGCTTTGCCCCCAACGTGCTGGACGAGCGCACGGTGCAGTACCAGTGCGATTGCAGCGCCGAGCGTACCAAAGAGATGCTGCTCAGCCTTGGCCGTGCCGAGCTTGCGCGGATGCGGGACGAGGATCCCACCTGTGAGGTGGTGTGCCACTTCTGCCACAGTAAGTATCAGTACGACCTCAACGCTCTGCTTGCCGAGTATGACGCACAGGCCGCCGAAGCCGCCCAGCCCAAAGAATAACCACACCGAAGAAGCGATGATACGTACCCCCAATGCCGGATATCCGGTACTGGGGGTGTTTTTATGAAAAAATCAGTGTGCCGAACACTGCCAGCAAGAAAAATGCGCAGAAACGCCAGCAGGTGTAAACAAAAAGCGGACTTTTATAGAACGTGCAGGCTGTTTTGCACAAAAGAACTGTCGCTTTTTTAGCAATTCAATGTATTTGCGGGGCAAACGGTAGAACTTTGCGGTGGGATATGTTATACTATACTGTAATTGCTAGCCCCGGAAAAAGGGGCTGCCAAAGGAGAAAGGACTTGTTATGAAGATCATTCTGGTGGGCGGCGGCAAGGTCGGCACGGCTCTGGCGCGCCAGCTTAGCGAGGAAGGCCACAACGTGACTGTGGTGGATACCAACAAAGCGCGCGTGGAGCACCTGACCGAAAGCTACGACGTGCTGGGCATCGTGGGCAATGGCTCGTCCATCACCACCCTGTCCGAGGCGGGCATTGAGGATGCGGACGTGTTCATTGCGGTCACCGGCTCGGACGAACTGAACCTGCTTTGCTGTATGTTTGCCAAAAAGGCGGGTCACTGCCACGGCATTGCCCGTGTGCGCAACCCGTCCTACAGCCATGAGCTGGACTTCATCAAAAAGCAGATCGGCATTTCGGCCATCATCAACCCGGAGATGGCGGCGGCGCGGGAGATCTCCCACCTGCTGCGCTTCCCCGGTGCCAGCAAGATCGATACCTTTGCGGACGGCCGTGTGCGGCTGATCAAGTTTGCGCTGCCCGATGCACTGGACGGCGTAGCCATCCGCGAGATCCCCACCCGGCTCAAGAGCGATATTCTGGTGTGCGCGGTGGAGCGTGACGGCGGGGTCATCATCCCCAACGGTAACTTTGTGCTGCAAAAGGGTGATCAGGTCACTTTCCTTGCCACGCAGGAAAAGGCGCACGCCTTCTTCCAGCAGTTGCATCTGCCAGTGCAGCCGGTGCGCAACGCCCTCATCGTGGGCGGCGGTGCCATTGCCTACTACCTCAGTCAGGAACTGCTGGAAAACCATGTGCGGGTGCGCATCGTGGAGCGGGACGCCGCCCGCTGCGTAGAGCTGGCCGAGCAGCTGCCCGGCGCACAGATCCTGAACGAGGACGGCTCCAACCGCGAGTTTTTGCTTTCCGAGGGTCTGGAATCCACCGAGGCCTTTGTGGCGCTGACCAACATCGACGAAGAGAACGTGCTGCTGACCCTGTTTGCCAAAAAGCACTCCAACGGCAAACTGGTGACCAAGGTCAACCGTCTGGAATTTGACGATATTCTGGCCGGGCTGGATCTGGGCAGCGTGGTCTACCCCAAGTACATGACCTGCGACTACATCGTGCAGTATGTCCGCGCCCTGCAGAACGAGGCAGGCAGCAACATCAAAACGCTGTACCGCATTCTGGATGACCGCGTGGAGGCGCTGGAATTTACGGTGCACGAGGAGAGCGCCGCTACCGGTGTGCCCCTGAGCCAGCTGCACCTGAAAAAGAACCTGCTGCTGTGCTGCATTACCCGCGGCAGCAAGATCCTGATCCCCCGCGGCGGCGACCAGATCCAGGTGGGCGACAACGTCATCGTGGTCACGCTGGAGCATGGCCTGCACGATCTGCGCGATATCGTGGAGCACTGACGGAGGCAGACTATGAATTATGCGATCGTTTTCCGTCTGCTGGGCTATGTGCTGATGATCGAGGGCGCGTTGCTGCTGCTGCCCGCCGCCGCCAGCTTAGTGTATGGCGAGTGGATGGTTCTGGGCGTGTTTTTGCTCACAGCTGCGGTCAGCGCCGGCATCGGCTGCGCCCTGCACACCATCAAACCCCGCAGCAAGGTGTTCTATATGCGCGAAGGCTTTGCAGCTACCTCGCTGTGCTGGGTGTTCATCTCGGTAATGGGCGCGGTGCCCTTTGTGCTTACCGGCTGCATCCCGAACCCCGTGGACGCCCTGTTTGAGACGGTCTCCGGCTTTACCACCACCGGTGCCAGCATTCTGCCCGGCGTGGAGGATCTGCCCAAGGGCATTCTGTTCTGGCGCAGTTTTACCCACTGGATCGGCGGTATGGGCGTTCTGGTGTTCCTGCTCTCGCTGCTGCCGCTGACCGGCGGCTCCCACGTCAACCTGATGAAAGCGGAAAGCCCCGGCCCGCAGGTGGATAAGCTGGTGCCCAAGGTGCAGTCTACCGCTAAAATTCTGTACGGCATCTATTTTGCCCTCACCATGCTGGAACTGGTATTCCTGCTGATTGGCAGAATGCCCCTGTTCGAGGCACTGCTCACCGCCTTTGGTACGGCGGGCACCGGCGGCTTTGGCTTCCGCAACGACAGCTTTGGCAGCTTTTCGCCCTACATCCAGTGGGTCGTGACCATCTTCATGATCCTGTTCGGTGTCAACTTCAACGCCTACTTCCTGCTGCTCATGCGCAAGTTCCGCCGCGCTGCTGCCAGCGAGGAGGTGCGGGGCTACTTTGTGGTCATTGCGGTGGCAGTGGGCATCATCACCGCCAATATTTATAGTATGTACAACAGCTTCGGCGAGGCGCTGCGGCAGGCCGCATTTCAGGTGGGTTCCATCATCACCACCACCGGCTTTTCCAGCTGCGACTTTGACCTGTGGCCGACCCTCTCCAAGGAGATCTTGGTCATGCTCATGTTCATTGGTGCCTGCGCCGGCAGTACCGGCGGCGGCATGAAGGTGAGCCGTCTCCTCATTCTGGCCAAGACCCTGGCCAAGGAGCTTAAGACCGCCCTGCACCCGCAGGTAGTAGCGCCCGCCCGCATGGACGGCAAGCTGCTGAACCACGAGACCATCCGCACCACCAATGTGTTTGTGGCGGCGTATATCTTTATTTTTGCGGGCTCCTTCTTCCTCATCAGTCTGAACGGCTTTGATATGGTGACGAACTTTACCGCCGTGGCCGCTACCCTGAACAACATCGGCCCGGGTCTTGTCAAGGTAGGCCCCATGCAGAACTTCGGCTGCTTTGCAGACCCCGCAAAGCTGGTACTGATCTTCGATATGCTGGCCGGCCGTCTGGAGATCTTCCCCATGCTGGTGCTGTTTATGCCGGATACATGGCGGAAGTTCTGAGCCTTTTGCGGCGCGGGACAGGCAAAATATTATTTCGGAACACCGGAGTGTCTATGAACGCACCGGTGTTCTTTTTTGTAAAGAAAGTCGGAATGGCAGGTGGCAACGGTTAGAAATACCTTGCGTTCAGTGCTGTATTGCAGTATGATTATAATATCAATTATCTGACCCTTACCCCTGAGCAGGCAGAACCTTTTTACAAACGAAATCGTTCTGCATGATAAAAAAGAAGAAAGCAAAACAATAAAACGTACAGGAGGAAATTACTATGGGTTTGATCAAAGCAGGTATGGGCGCACTGGGCGGAACTCTTGCAGACCAGTGGAAGGAATTTTTCTATTGCGATTCTCTGGATAAGGACGTGCTGATGGTTAAGGGCCAGAAGCGCACCTCCCGCCGCAGTTCCAACCACGGCGATGATAACATCATCACCAACGGCAGCGGCATTGCCGTGGCAGACGGCCAGTGTATGCTCATCGTGGAGCAGGGTCGCGTGGTGGAGGTGTGCGCCGAGCCGGGCGAGTATACCTTCGATTCCTCCACTGAGCCCAGCGTGTTTACCGGAAACTTCGGCGACAGTCTGGCTGCTACCTTCCAGACCGTGGCCAAGCGCTTTACCTATGGCGGCGACACCGGCAAGGATCAGCGTGTGTACTACATCAACACCAAGGAGCTGGGCGAGATCCTGTACGGCACTGCTACCCCCATCCCGTTCCGGGTGGTGGTCAGCGAGGAGCGGGGCTATAAGCTCTCGGTGAATATCCGCTGCAACGGCAGCTTTACCTACCGCATCTGCGACCCGCTGCTGTTCTACACCAATGTGTGCAGCAACGTCTCTACCCAGTATGACGCATCCGAGATCGCACCCCGGCTGAAGAGTGAGCTGATGAACGCCCTGCAGCCTGCCCTTGCCACCCTTTCGGCCAACAAGGTTGCAGTATTACGAGATCCCCGCCCACACGCTGGAGATCTCCGAGGCGCTCAACGAGCAGCTGTCCAATGTCTGGCGCAAAAAGCGGGGCATTGAGGTGTTCTCCTTCAACATCAACTCCCTGTCCATCCCGGAGGAGCAGCAGAAGAAGATCACAGAGTGGGAAGAAAACGCCATGACCACCGACCCCACCACCGCCGCAGCCCGTCTGGTGGGCGGTCAGATTGACGCCATGAAGACCGCCGCCGGAAACACCGCCGGTGCCATGACCGGTTTTATGGGCATGGGCATGGCAGCCGGTGCAGGCGGCATGGGCGGCATGAGCGCCCAGAACCTGTTCGCTATGGGCCAGCAGGCCCGTCCGGACAGCGTGGACGCGCCCCAGCAGGTCAGCCGCCCCGCACCCGCCCCGGCAGACAGCTGGCAGTGCAGCTGCGGCGCTACCGTTACCGGCAAGTTCTGCCCGGAATGCGGCAGCAAAAAGCCGGAGCCGAAGCCCGCTGCCGACAGCTGGACCTGCAGCTGCGGCGCTACCGTCACCGGCAAATTCTGCCCGGAGTGCGGCAAGCCCCGCCCGGCGGCAGCAGAAGGCTGGAAGTGCAGCTGCGGCGCAGTGAATAAGGGCAAGTTCTGCTCCGAGTGCGGCAAACCCCGTCCCGCCGGTATGCCTAAATATAAGTGCGACAAGTGCGGCTGGGAACCGGCTGACCCCGCACACCCGCCCAAGTTCTGCCCGGAGTGCGGCGATCCTTTCGACGAAAACGACCGCAGCTGAATCTGCGTACAATGACCGATCACGCTGCGGGGCAGGGAAGGACTCCTTGCTCCGCAGACTATAGGAGGAAACACTATGGCAGGAATGCTGGAATATAAGTGCCCCTGCTGCGATGGTGCGATCAAATTTGACAGCACCACCCAGAAGCTGAAATGCCCCTACTGCGACACCGAGTTTGAGGTGGACGCACTGAAGGGTTACGATGAGGATCTGAAGGATGCGAAGCCCAGCAAGATGAACTGGACTACCCCCGGCGGCGGCTGGGCAGAGGGCGAGACTGCCGGTCTGCACACCTACGCCTGCAAGAGCTGCGGCGGCGAGATCGTGGGCGATGACACCATGGTGGCTTCGGCCTGCCCCTTCTGCGGCAACCCCATCGTGCTGACCGGACAGTTTGCCGGAGACCTGCGCCCCGACCTCATCATCCCCTTCAAGCTGGACAAAAAGGCAGCTAAGGAAAAGCTGCAGGAGCACCTCAAGGGCAAGACCCTGCTGCCCAAGGTGTTCCGCAGCCAGAACCATATCGACGAGATCAAGGGCGTGTATGTGCCCTTCTGGCTGTACGACAGCGATGCCGATGCCCAGCTGCGTTTTACCGCCACCCGCACCCGCTGCTGGTCGGACGATGACTACGACTATACCGAGACCAGCTACTACTCCGTGCGCCGGGACGGCGTGCTGGGCTTTGACGCAGTACCGGTGGACGGCTCCTCCAAGATGGCAGATGACCTGATGGAATCCATCGAGCCCTTTGCCATGCAGGATGCAGTGGCCTTCAACACTGCGTATCTGGCAGGCTATGTGGCAGATAAGTACGATGTGGACGCCAAAAAGAGCATTGAGCGCGCCAACGAGCGTATCCGCCAGTCCACCGAGGATGCCTTTACGCAGACCGTTACCGGTTACGACTCGGTCAAGGTGGATAACAGTAGCATCCAGCTGCACGGCGGCAAGGCAAAGTATGCCCTGTTCCCAGTCTGGGTGCTGAGCACCAGCTGGCGCGGCGAGAATTACATCTTTGCCATGAACGGCCAGACCGGTAAGTTTGTAGGCAATTTGCCGGTGGATAAGGCCGCTGCCCGCAAGTGGACGCTGGGGCTTACGGCAGCCGTTGGCGCCGCGTCCTATGCGGTCATGTGGCTGCTGTGGCTGGCAGGGATTCTGTAAAGGAGGGAACGGAAGATGAAAAAGACTGTTACCCCGCTGCGCTCCCTCTGTGCCTGTCTCTTATACACATCTCCGAGCCCACGAGACGGAGCTACATCTCGT
>ERZ1027077.693-NODE-693-length-10974-cov-9.098727_pt1 | contig 10974 bp, 9 predicted proteins | sample MGYA00519280_ERZ1027077 | MGnify/ENA primary metagenome ERZ1027077 (study PRJEB26926, sample SAMN06164528) | human gut metagenome | biome: ENVO:00009003; feature: ENVO:2100002; material: ENVO:00002003 | host: Homo sapiens | place: USA | collected 2012 ... | reverse complement strand
AGGCAATCTGGAATGAATTTTGGCTACGTTACTGTGAACGGAGTGAACAGTAACCCGCTTTCCTGACAGCACAACTGTAAGATCAGTATATATTTGCAATAAGACCGGCAAAATGATATTATGTATAAAGTTACAGGCAGACAGTAATTTTACAGGGAGATAATTAAAAATGGAATTTTGGGATATTTATGATGAAAATAAGAAACCGACAGGACGCACAATGAAAAGAAATGACTGGTGTCTGAAGGACGGGGAGTATCACCTGACCGTACTTGGTGTCGTCGGCAGACCAGATGGTACATTCTTGATTACCAAACGTGTGATGACCAAGGCATGGGCTCCCGGCTGGTGGGAAGTATCAGGGGGTGCAGCCCAGGCAGGTGAGGAATCCTGCGAGGCTGTCCTTCGTGAAGTAAAAGAAGAAACAGGACTGGATGTACGAAATGCGGAAGGCGGATATCTGTTTACTTATAAGAGAGAGAATCCGGGTGAGGGAGATAACTACTTCGTGGATGTGTACCGTTTTGTCATGGATATTGATGAGAGTGACCTGCACCTGCAGACAGAGGAAACAGACGGATATATGTTTGCCACTGTTGATGAGATCAAAGTCTTTGCAGCAGAAGGGAAATTCCTGCATTATGACAGTATAAAAAAGGCGTTTGAGATGTAAGGTATGGGTATAACAGAGTAACAATAGTAATGGAAGCACAAAATAAAAACCATCATACAGGAATGATTTGACCTGTATGGTGGCTTTTTTGGCAATTGCAGAAAGCCTTTTTCAGACACGCTCTAAGATTATTTCATGGCGTTTCTGATTGCAGCCAGCAGTTCGTCATATTCTTCGTATGCCGGGATCTCCGGATAATCTGCTTTGATCTTGTCTGTACTGCGGAAGAGAAATCCTGCCTTGCTTGCCTGGATCATACCCAGGTCATTGTAGGAATCACCGCTTGCAATGGTATCGAATCCGATAGACTGTAAAGCTTTTACAGTAGTTAACTTGGATTGTTCCACTCTCATCTTAAAGCCTGTAATCTCACCGTTGTCTGCAACTTCAAGAGTGTTGCAGAATAAGGTAGGCCTGCCAAGCTTCTCCATGAGCGGTGCTGCAAACTGTGTGAAAGTATCGCTGATCAGAATTACCTGGGAGAAAGAACGAAGTTCATCCAGGAATTCCTTTGCGCCCGGAAGCGGATCAATTTTTGCGATCACATCCTGGATCTCTTTCAGTCCGAGACCATGCTCTTTCAGAATACCAAGTCTCCAGTTCATCAGCTTATCATAGTCCGGTTCATCACGTGTGGTTTTCTTCAGCTCCGGGATTCCGCTTGCTTCTGCAAATGCGATCCAGATTTCAGGTACCAGTACGCCCTCTACGTCAAGACATGTAATATACATAATAGAAATCCTCCTTTGTGTAAAACCTCTTTATTTTTGAAAATCCTTTAATGCTTTATTTAGTGAAATCATTCTAACATATTCTGAGAGTCCTTGCAAATTTAATTTTTGGTTACTGTTCACTGGTAATATCCCGCAAGGTGTTTTTTGTGAGCGAAGGTCACCTACAGAACCTGCCACTGGCAGCTTCTTACGGATGCTTGGCAACAGAAAACCCGAGATATACCGCGCGAATTTATGCGATTAGCATAAATTAAGTTTGCGAAGCGTGTTACTGAGAACGGAGTGAACAGTAACAATTTTTGAGTAGTTCAAAAGGAGAAATAAAAACGAGTATTGACATAAAAAAACTAAAGCCATATAATAGTTAGGCAACTAATGGATAGCAACCTAACTATTATATGGCTTTGCAATAGTATGGGTACTGATTTTAGGAGGTGCGGCGAGATAGACGAGGAAATGAAACAGAAGCTGAATGAGATGCATGTAGGCAGGCTGATACATATTTTATCCCATACAATGAAACGGCATAATCCGGCAGAGGTGATGGAGAATGACGATCTGACGACCATGCAGAAGCATGTGCTGAAATTTATCCTTCTGGAAACCATGCACAGAGATCTCTATCAGAAAGATATTGAAGAGGAATTCCAGATCAGGAAACCTACAGTGACAGGGATCCTGAAGCTGATGGAGAAGAACGGTTACATTTACAGAGAGAGTGCGAAACAGGATGCACGCCTGAAACAGATCATTCCCACAGAGAAAGCAGAGAAGATCCGTCCTGCAATCTTAAAGAGTATTGAAGAAGGCGAAGCCAAAATGCTCCGGGGAATTCCGAAGGAGGATGTGGAACTGTGCAAACAGGTTCTCTGGCAGATGTATGAAAACCGGAAAAAATCCTGCGATAGCAGGAATGATTTTTAACAGAAATAACGAGACATAAGGAGGACATTAACGAAGATGAATAAGAAACTTTTACGTTCAGTCCGGGAATACAAGAAGCAGTCTGTACTGGCTCCGGTCCTTGTAATCCTGGAAGTACTGATGGAAGTTCTGATTCCTCTGGAGATGGCGAAGATTATCGACGTAGGTATTGCAAACGGAGATATGAGCTATATCATCCAGCGTGGAGTCATCCTTGTTGCAATGGCAATGCTTTCCCTGTTCTTCGGCGTACAGGCCGGAAATATGGCGGCAGTTGCAGCAGCAGGATATGCGAAGAATTTACGACACGATATTTTTTATAAGGTGCAGGATTTTTCCTTTAAAAATATCGACCACTTTTCAACATCAGGTCTGGTCACACGACTGACCACTGATATCACAAATGTACAGCAGGCATACATGATGAGTATCCGCCTTCTTGCCAGGGCACCGTTTATGATCATCCTGTCATGGATTATGACACTGACGATCAACAAACCGATCGCAATGCTTTTCCTGATAGTTGTTCCTGTCCTTGGCGGTACACTGATCTTTATTGCGAAAAAGGCACATCCGCATTTCATCAAGGTATTTGATGAATATGACAACCTGAACAATTCCGTTCAGGAGAATGTAAATGCCTCACGTGTAGTTAAGGCTTTCGTAAGAGAGGACTATGAGATTGAGAAATTCCATGGAATTTCCAGATATGTTTATGATCTGTTTACTAAAGCAGAGAAAATCGTTGCATGGAACTCACCGGTTATGATGTTTGCCATGTATACTGTAATCATTATCATTGTTGTAATTGGCGGAAGAGGAATTGTTCTCGGTGGCATGGAAACCGGTGAGCTGACAAGTATCATTGTCTACGCACTTCAGATTCTCATGTCCCTGAACATGGTAACTTTCGTGTTTGTTATGATCATGATAGCAGAAGCATCCACAGACCGTATTGTAGAGGTTTTGGATGAAGTTCCTGAGATGCAGGATAAAGCTGATGCAGTAAAGAATGTGGCAGATGGTTCCATTGACTTTAATCATGTAGATTTCAGCTATGCAGGAGACGGAGGAAATCTTTCTCTGAAGGATGTAAATCTTCATATTAAATCCGGTCAGACAGTAGGTATCATCGGCGGAACCGGAAGTGCAAAGTCTACCCTAGTGCAGTTGATCCCCAGACTCTATGATGTCACAAAGGGTAATGTCCAGGTGGGAGGCGTGGATGTACGCAACTACAATCTGGAAGTACTTCGTGACCAGGTTTCCATGGTACTTCAAAAAAATGTGCTGTTCTCAGGAAGCATCTATGACAATATTCGCTGGGGTGATGAACATGCCAGTGAGGAAGAAGTTCGGAGGGTCTGTAAGCTGGCCCAGGCAGATGGATTCGTCAGTGAGTTCCCGGATGGCTACGATACAATGATTGTTCAGGGTGGTAACAACGTATCCGGCGGTCAGAAGCAGCGTCTGTGTATTGCAAGGGCTCTTCTCAAGAAACCGAAGATCCTGATCCTGGATGACTCTACCAGTGCAGTAGATACAAGAACAGATGCCCTGATACGTAAGGCTTTCCGCGAGGAGATCCCGAACACAACAAAGATTATTATCGCACAGCGAGTTTCTTCTATTGAAGATGCAGATCAGATCATCGTACTGGATGACGGTAAGATCGCAGGTGTGGGTACTTCAGAAGAACTGCTGAAGACAAATGATATTTACAGAGAAGTATATGAATCACAGGTCAAAGGAGGCGGAGATGATGAATAAGAAGAAAAAATTAGATCAGAACACCATCCAAACTGCCAAAAGACTTCTGAAATATATGACAGGAACCCATAAGATACAGTTTATCATCGTATTTATCTGCATCTTTATCAGTTCCGCAGCAAGTATTGCAGTATCCCTGTCCCTGAAATTTCTGCTGGATGACTTTATCATTCCGCTGATCGGACAGACAGATCCGAACTTTGCAGAACTCTATAAGGCACTTGCAGTCCTTGGCTGTATTTTTGCACTTGGTGTGATTGCCACATTTATTTATACCCGAATGATGGTTTATATCGGTCAGGGTGTGCTTAAAAGTGTCCGTGATGATATGTTCGAGCATATGCAGACTCTTCCAATCCGCTATTTCGACCAGAATACAAACGGATCTGTCATGAGCCTCTATACCAACGATACAGATACCCTGCGACAGATGATCAGCCAGGCGATCCCGCAGGCACTGATGGCGCTGTTTACGATCGTGGTTACCTTTATTTCCATGTTACTGTTAAGTCCGCTGCTTACGATTCTGGCAGTTGTGATCATCTTTATCATGCTGAAGGTTACCAATAAGATTGGTTCCAACAGTGGCAAATATTTCATCCGTCAGCAGGTATCTCTGGCAGATGTGACCGGTTTCGTGGAAGAACGAATGAATGGTCAGCGTGTGGTAAAAGTTTTCAACCACGAAGATAAATCAAAAGAAGAATTCGACAAACTCAATGAAGCACTTTTCAAGAGCTCCGCAAATGCCAATAAATACGGAAATATGATGGGACCGGTGATCGGTAACATCGGTAACCTGCAGTTCGTACTGACAGCAGTACTTGGGGGACTTCTCTCTGTAACAGGTGTGGGTGGCATCACCCTCGGTGTTATGGCTTCCTATTTACAGTTCACCAAGAGCTTTACCCAGCCATTCATGCAGGTGGCACAGCAGTTCAACGCCATCATTATGGCACTTGCAGGTGCAGAACGTATCTTCAGGCTCATTGACGAGAAGCCGGAAGAGGATGAAGGTTACGTAGAACTTGTTAATGCAAGAAAGGATACCAACGGCAATATCACAGAATGCAAAGAGAGAACAGGCATGTGGGCATGGAAACATCCACATTCTGCAGATGGTTCCGTTACTTATACAGAACTGACAGGAGATGTCCGATTCGAAGATGTTACATTCGGATATAACCCGGATAAAGTTATTCTGAAAGACATCAGCCTCTTCGCCAAACCGGGACAGAAACTTGCTTTCGTAGGCTCTACAGGTGCAGGAAAGACAACCATCACAAATCTGATCAACCGTTTCTACGATATTCAGGAAGGTAAGATCCGTTACGATGGAATCAATATTACCAAGATTAAGAAGGATGACCTGAGACGTTCTCTGGGAATCGTACTTCAGGATACTCACCTGTTTACAGGAACTATTAAAGAAAACATCCGCTACGGTAAACTGGATGCCACAGATGAGGAAGTATACGAGGCAGCAAGACTGGCTCATGCAGACCAGTTTATCAAAATGCTTCCAAAAGGATATGATACCATGTTAAGCGGAGACGGTGAGGAACTGTCCCAGGGACAGCGCCAGCTTCTCTCCATTGCAAGAGCAGCAGTAGCCAATCCGCCTGTACTGATCCTGGATGAAGCAACTTCAAGTATTGATACCCGTACAGAGAGTATCGTACAGAAAGGTATGGATAACCTGATGAAAGGCCGTACTGTATTTGTGATCGCCCATCGACTTTCAACCATCAGAAACAGCGATGCCATCATTGTACTGGATCATGGAAAGATCATTGAAAGAGGCGACCATGAAGACCTCATTAAGTTAAAAGGAACTTATTATCAGCTTTATACTGGTAAGCTGGAATTGTCATAAGGAACTATCAGAAAGACTGCAATTATTTCAGAACATGAATAATTGTGGTCTTTCTTTGCGGGCGTTGCGTTTTCTGCGTTATAATGCTATGATCGTACAGGTATGTGGATCACAGATGATGAAGTTCCGGTTTACGGATAAAAAAGAAAAATTATGCAGCAGCAAGGGAGAGATATACGATGGTAAAGATAGATCTGATCACTGGTTTTCTTGGTTCAGGGAAGACGACGTTTATCAGGAAGTATGCGCAGTATCTGATGGATGCTGGTAATAATATTGGAATTCTGGAGAATGATTACGGGGCTGTGAATGTGGATATGATGTTGCTTCAGGATCTGATGGGAGAGAACTGTGAGCTGGAGATGATCTCAGGAGGGTGTGATAAGGACTGCCACAGGAGGAGATTTAAGACGAAACTGATTGCTATGGGTATGTGCGGTTATGACCGTGTGATCGTGGAGCCGTCTGGGATTTTTGATGTGGATGAGTTCTTTGATATTCTTCATGAGGAGCCGTTAAACCGTTGGTATCAGATTGGGAATGTGATTGCAATTGTGGATTCTAAGCTGGAGCGTGATCTGTCAGAGGAGGCGGATTTCATTCTGGCTTCTGAGGTGGCAGATGCCGGATGCATTGTGATGAGCAAGAGCCAGGACGCATCACCCGAGGAAATCCAGGGTACGATTGAGCATGTGAATCAGGCGTTGGAGAAGGTTCATTGCAGCAGGAGATTTTGCTGTGAAATGGATGATGTGGATACAGTTAATATTATCCACAAGAACTGGGAGGAAATGTCGAAAGAGGACTTTGACAGAATCGCATCCTGTGGATATGTGATGGCAAGCTACAGGAAACCGGAGTTTGAGGCAGAGGATGCCTTTACTTCTCTGTACTTTATGAATGTGAAGATGACTGAGAAGGAGCTTCGGGAAGCGGCTGAGAAGATTCTGTCTGATCCTGAATGTGGGCGTGTGTTCCGAATGAAGGGATTTATGAGAGTAGACAGTGACAGCGAAGACGGTTCTGGACTATCTGCATGGGCAGAGTGCGATAGACGGCAGTGGATTGAATTAAATGCTACGAAGAATGAAATTACAATCCGACCGTTTCATGTAGGACAGGAGGTCCTGATCGTGATTGGAGAAGAACTGCATGAGGAGAAAATTAAATCCTATCTGAAAATCTGAGATTTGAACGCAGGTCGCGAAGTGACTGCGTTCATGAGCAAGTAGCGAAGCGGATTGCGAGTTACTGTTCACACACCACTATCCCGCGAGGTGTTTTGGCATGAATATGCCAAAATCCCGAGACATACAAGCCAAAATTCCATTGCCGCAGGCAATCTGGAATGAATTTTGGCTACGTTACTGTGAACGGAGTGAACAGTAACGATTGCGAATGTCTGCTTTACTTTATAAAAAAGGGCACTTGAAAAATCAGGTGCCCCATTGTATAATCTACTTAGAAGATGACCGGAAGCGTGTTCCGGTTGCCCTCTGTGATTAATTATAATGTTAAAAAGAAAGTAAGCATCTCACTTTGAGCGGGGGGATGCTTATTTCTTTTTATGTTGATCTATGTAAGTCAATGCCGTAAAAATTACTAACAGTAAAGTAAGAACTTCCATTGTATTCATCGGGCATCACCCTCCTTTCGTGAAACTGGAGGGCAGGGGTCGAAACTTCGCATCCGGGTCTGTTCAATTATACTTGTTCAGTATAACGTGAAAAATAGAAGATATCAAGTACTTTACGTTCTATATTATTAAAAACAAAACAGGGTATGAAGTTCATCGTAATCTGATGAAACTTCATACCCTGTTCATTTATTTTTATGGAGTTTTGTAACCGTAAGGATTATTTGGTAAACAGATCAACCAGATCCTGGCCGTCTTCGTAGCCCTGGCTCTTCAGCTCATTTACGAACCATTCGTCTACGCCGTCTACAGCTTCTTTAAAGGAATCGATATCCATATCTGCTTTCTCTGTGAAGGTTACGCCGTTTTTGGATTCCCAGCGTTCTTTGATCTCATTGTCGCTGGAACGGTTGATGTAACGTTCATACTCAACTGCCTTCTGGCCACATTCGTCAACAACTGCCTGCTGTTCTGGTGTGAGGCCGTCATAGATATCCTGATTGATGCAGAAGAACAGACAGTCATAAATCGCATCCCACATGGAGCAGTAAGGCTGAACCTCCTGAACGCTTGCTGCGTCGATAGCAGGAAGTGGATTTTCCTCACCTTCAACCGTGTTCTGCTGAAGTGCTGTGTAAGTCTCTGACCAGTTCATGTTGGTGGCATCAGCACCCCATCTCTTGTAGCATTCCATCAGAAGGTTGGAACCTGCTACACGAACCTTCAGGTTCTTCATATCATCTACAGATTTGATTTCATGTTTGCTATTTGTGATCTCGCGGAAACCGTTTTCTGCGATACCCATGCAGTGGAGTCCGTATTCGCCAAGGATTTCTTTCAGTTTTTCACCAGCTTCGCCATCGAATTTCGCATCTGCATCGTCGTAAGAATCATAGACGAACGGAAGAGAAACAACGTTGAAACGTGGATCAAATGCAGAGTAGATCAGGTTGGAGTGCATGGAGATCTGAACCGGGTCCCCATTCATCAGAGCCTGAATACCTTCGGACTGGTTGCCGTTTGTAAGCTGGTCAGCAGCGTAAATGTTGACTTTGACTTTGCCGCCTGTGGCTTTTTCCATCAGTTCACCGAACTTACGTCCGCCATCAGCCCATGTACTTGTCTCAGTAGTGGAGCATGCGAAGTTCCAAGTCATTTCCGGCCAGTCAAGGTCGCTGTAATCTGCAATTGTGTCAAAGGAGTTATTGCCGTCTCCTGCGTCCTTGGAAGCTGTGTCAGAGGAAGCGGAGGACTGATCACCTGTGTAGGAGCCTTCTTTTGCAAGAGCTTTCGGAAGGAAAGTGGAGGTGATCGGGATGTATGTAACGATCAGAAGAACTGCAACGCAGGCTGCGATCATTGGCACAACTGCCCTTGAGATCTCCTGCAGAGTAACTTCCAGACCTTTTTTGATCTTGATGCTGATTGCTACGAAAAGGTTTACACCTACAGGAGGAGTTACCTGTCCGATTGCAAGGTTTACAGTTGCCATAACACCGAATGCTACTATATCGTATCCAAGAGCCTTACATACAGGAAGCATGATCGGGATGAAGATGTACATAGCGGAGTTTGCATCGATGAAGCATCCTGCGATCAGGAAGATGATATTTACGATCAGCAGGAAGGTAAACTGATTGTGTGCGATGCTTCCAAGTAAATTGGAGGCTGCATCTGCAATACCGAATTTGGTACATACAAAGGAGAACAGAGAGGCACTTGCTACGATGAGCATAATACCGCCGGTTGTCTTTGCTGAGTCTACCAGAATGTCAAACATATCGCGGATGGAAACTTCGCGGTAGATGACCATACCTACGAAGAGACCGTATACAACGGATACGGCTGCTGCTTCTGTTGGTGTGAAGATACCGCCGTAGATACCGCCCAGAATGATGACCGGCATCAGGAATCCCCAGAAAGCATCTTTGAAAGCGTCCCAGCGTTCTTTGCCGGAGGCTTTTTCCCTGGATGGTTTGATATTGTGTTTCTTTGCTTCCAGCATTACTACGATTATCAGTGCCACGCCCATTAGAAGACCTGGTACGATACCTGCCATGAACATGTCTGCGATGGATGTGCCTGTGATGGAGGCATATACAACGAAGGCGATACTTGGCGGGATGACAATGGCAATGGAGCTTGAGGTTGCCATCAGTGCTGTGGAGAATGGTGCGGAGAAACCGCCCTGTTCTACCATTGCAGGGATCAGTACGGCGCCAAGGGCTGCAACAGTTGCAGGGCCGGAACCGGAGATCGCGCCGAAGAAGCAGGCTACGATAACACATACGATGGCGATACCGCCTTTTTTGTGGCCTACGCAGGTATCAACGAATTTGATCAGTCGCTTGGAGATACCGGCTTTTGCCATGATGTTTCCTGACAGTACGAAGAATGGGATTGCCAGGAGCAGGAATTTACTGATTCCTGAGTACATGTTGGTTGCTACGATCGTCAGGGATGTACCGGAGTAGAGGATTGCGCATACGGAGGAAAGTCCGAGGCAGATTCCGATGGGTACACCCAGGATCAGGAATATGAAGAAGGAGATAAATAAGATTGCACTGATCATTTATTTGCCCTCCTTTTTGTCTGTTGTGATTGTGTTCATGTTACTTTTTGTGCTGTTGTCGGTATTTTTGGCGCTGTCGGTTTTGCAGCAGAAGTCCAGACAGAATTCAATGAAGTGAAGGATCATGCATCCTGCACCGATGGGTACGAAGGACCAGAAGATCCATTCAGGCCAGTTTAATACGAAGGTTCTTTTTCCATTCTGAAGCTGAGTGATTACCTTGTCCATTCCGTATTTGAAAAGGATGACGCTGAAGATGATGCTCAGGACTGTGATCAGGATCACGGATGGTTTCTTCAGTTTCTTTGGAAGGCGGTCTGTGACCAGTGTCAGGCTGACCAGTTCTCCTTCGCGGCAGGCCAGTGCGGCTGCCAGCAGGGTGATGAGTACGAATACCGCTACTACAAGTTCTTCTGTGAAGGACCAGGAACGGTGGATGACTTTACGGGAAAATACGTTTCCCACAGTCAGCACCAGGATCAGCAGTGTGGAGATCACAAGGACGATCTTTTCTACTGCAGCCAGTGCGTTCATGATTTTTTTGTAGATTTTCATGCTCTCTACTCCTCTCAAAAAATTTGCTGCTGTTTTTCGGAATTTGGAGCAGATTCAAGGCAGATGGAATGTAATGGTTATAATATGTAATTAGTTACATTTTTCATCTGTGGTGAATTCTGTTGTCTGCGAAAAACAGAAGTAGTGTTTCGGTTTCAGATCGACAGCCTGGAAAAGAAAGTATGTCTCTGTCTCTTATACACATCTCCGAGCCCACGAGACGGAGCTACATCT
>ERZ1027077.691-NODE-691-length-10991-cov-4.316661_pt1 | contig 10991 bp, 10 predicted proteins | sample MGYA00519280_ERZ1027077 | MGnify/ENA primary metagenome ERZ1027077 (study PRJEB26926, sample SAMN06164528) | human gut metagenome | biome: ENVO:00009003; feature: ENVO:2100002; material: ENVO:00002003 | host: Homo sapiens | place: USA | collected 2012 ... | reverse complement strand
CTACACCGTCTAATTCGTCGGCAGCGTCAGATGTGTATAAGAGACAGCAGTATCAGAACCTGTCGCAAGTTCAACTTCCATTTCTGTTTCCGTTTCAGTTGCCGAATGTTGTATTTTAATCTCCTCGATGGTTGACATAAATGTCGGTTCCTTTACTTTCTTTATAGCCATCTGGGCGGCATTCTGTTGAGATTCCTTCTTGGAATACCCCGTACCTGTTCCTGCCGGAAGTCCTTCAATACGTACTTCAGTTTGGAATACAGGGTTACTGTCATGATCGAGAAACTGCTCGATTAATTCAAAGGAAACCTCCATTTTGTTCTTTTGGCTCCATTCGATAAGCTTGGATTTGAAGTTAACCTCTTTTCGGGATATTTTATCCAGATCGATATAACGGTTAATGATCCGTTGTTCCATAAACAGTTTGCAGCGTTCATATCCCTGATCCAGATAAATAGCTCCGATGAACGCCTCAAAAGCATTTCCATACATGTAGCTGTTGTGAGAAGAGGAGCGGGTAGAATACTTGATGAGCTTATCCAGGCCGATTTCAACGGCCAACTTGTTCAACGTCTCTCGTTGTACGATCTTGGAACGTGTATTGGTCAGGAAACCTTCCCGTTTCCCTTCGAAACGTTTGTAGACAATATCTCCCACGATGGCGTCGAGGATGGCGTCACCTAAAAACTCCAGCCGTTCATTGTTGAGGGGACGTCCCTTGTCGGAGCGGACAGAAGTTGATTTGTGCAGGAGAGCCTGCTCATAAAGCTGGATATTGCGCGGGTAGAACCCGAGTATCCGGTAAAAACAAAGATAAGACTCTCTATCCTTGCGGAACAAGAGCCTTATCTTATCTATTTCGTTACGTAACACGATATTACTCTGCGTATTTCTTGAAGATAACGCACGCATTGTGACCACCAAATCCAAATGTATTGGACAAGGCAACATTAACTTCGCGTTTCTGTGCTTTATTGAACGTGAAATTAAGGTTGTAGTCGATGTTCTCGTCGTCGTCACCTTCTTCGTGGTTGATAGTCGGAGGAACAATGCCGTTCTTAATGGCAAGGATGCTTGCAATAGATTCTACCGCACCGGCAGCTCCCAGCAAGTGACCTGTCATTGATTTGGTTGAACTGATGTTCAACTCGAACGCATGATCACCGAATACTTCCTTGATTGCTTTTGCTTCTGAAATATCACCAACCGGAGTAGATGTACCGTGTACATTGATATAGTCTACTTCTTTCGGATCCATTTCCGCATCTTCCAGTGCATTCATCATCACCAGTTTCGCTCCCAGACCTTCCGGATGAGAAGCAGTCAAGTGATGTGCATCTGCAGACATACCTACACCGGCAACTTCTGCATAGATTTTTGCACCACGAGCTTTAGCGTGTTCCAGTTCTTCCAGGATCAAGCAACCGCCACCTTCGCCCATAACGAAACCATCACGGCTTGCGCTAAACGGACGTGAAGCTTTAGAAGCTTCGTCGTTGCGTGTTGACAGTGCGTGCATAGCGTTGAAACCGCCCACACCTGCCGGGAAGATAGCTGCTTCCGAACCACCGGATACAATTACATTTGCTTTACCCAGACGAATCAGGTTGAAGGCATCTGCAATAGCGTTGGTTGAAGTAGCACATGCTGAACAAGTCGCGTAGTTAGGACCATGGAAACCATACATGATAGAAATCTGTCCGGCTGCAATATCCGAAATCATCTTTGGAATGAAGAACGGATTAAACTTCGGACCCATTTCCTGACGAGTGTAGTAGTTGCCTACCTCTTCTTCAAATGTATGTATACCACCAATACCGGCGCCGAAAATAACACCGATTTTGTTCAAGTCTTCTTTCTCGACATCAAGACCGGAATCACTCACCGCTTCTTTGGCAACAGCGATGGCATATTGAGTATACAGGTCCATCTTTCTTGCTTCTTTACGGTCTATGTATTTCGTTGCATCGAAGTCTTTCACTTCGCATGCGAATTGGGTCTTGAATAACGACGCATCAAAATGAGTAATAGGCCCTGCTCCACTAACCCCGTTCACAAGGTTTTCCCAAAATTCGGGAACGCTGTTGCCAACGGGAGTAATGGCGCCAAGACCTGTTACTACCACTCTTTTTAATTCCATATTGATGAAATCGAATTACTTAGCGTGTTCTTCGATATAAGATACAGCATCACCTACAGTACCAATCTTTTCTGCTTGGTCATCAGGAATAGAGATACCGAATTCTTTTTCGAATTCCATGATAAGTTCTACAGTGTCAAGAGAATCTGCTCCCAGGTCGTTAGTGAAGCTTGCTTCGTTAGTAACTTCTGATTCTTCTACGCCTAATTTATCAACGATAATCGCTTTTACTCTTGATGCAATTTCAGACATAACTTTAAGTTTTTAATTAATAATTAGTTTTATTTCTTTAAATTTGCGGTGCAAAGGAATGAATATTTATCGTTTTGCGCAAATATTTGACTAAATAAATGCAATGTTTTGCACATTTTTCACTGTTTTGTGCATCGAAATTGAGGGTTATGAAGAAAAACATCGCAATTTTTGCTTCCGGTTCCGGTTCAAATGCCGAGAATATTATCCGGTATTTCCAAAAAAACGATTCCGTTCAGGTTTCGTTGGTGCTTTCTAATAAAAGTGACGCCTATGTTTTGGAACGTGCGCATCGCTTGGGAGTGCCTTCTAACGTGTTTCCAAAGGAGGATTGGATAGCCGGAGATGAAATTTTGGCTATTTTGCAGGAGTACCGCATCGACTTTGTCGTACTGGCTGGCTTTCTGGTTCGTGTGCCTGACTTGCTTTTGCATGCTTATCCCGATAAAATTATAAATATACATCCTGCTCTCCTGCCCAAGTTCGGCGGAAAAGGTATGTACGGCGACAAAGTTCACCAAGCCGTAGTGGCTGCGGGCGAAAAAGAAAGTGGTATTACTATACATTATATTAATGAGCACTACGACGAAGGAAACATCATCTTCCAAGCCACCTGCCCCGTACTTCCCGATGACTCACCCGAAGAGGTGGCTAAAAAAGTACACGCTTTGGAGTATGAGCATTTCCCACATGTTGTAGAAGAAGTAATAAGTAATAGGTAATAAGTAATAATCGTAGTTACTTTGGTACCGTGCCCGTTCGCTAGATATCCGCATGGCTATTACTTATTACCTATTACTTATTACCTGCATATACGCCTTCGCTTCTCTCCTCAACGGGTAATCTCCCCGTAAGGTTTCGAATAGTTCCGGATGGGATTTTAATCGGTTGCTGTCTTCGATGGGATTGTACATTTTCAGCAGAGCTTCTTCACGGTCTTTTGCTTCAATAAGAGGCGAAGATGGGGCGGGAGGGGTGATTTCATAAGTTGCGCTTAGGTGGAAGAAACGGCAGATGGAGTCCAGCGACATTCGGGTGGCATTTGCTTTTCCGTCGGCGGAGTATCCGGCGATATGCGGGGTGCCTATCAGTACCTTTTCTAATAATTCACGGTTAATTTCCGGTTCATGTTCCCATACGTCGATTATTGCGTCCGAGATTGTACCGTTGTTGATGGCTTCCAGCAGGGCGTTTGTTTCGATCACTTCACCTCTTGAAGTGTTAATGACAACAGGCTTTCGTTGGAGAGACCGGAAGAAATTCCCGTCTGCCAGATGGTGCGTTTTATATTTCCCTTCCTTATATAAAGGCACGTGAAAGGTGATGATATCACATTCTTCGGCTATTTTCTCTAGTGGGGTGAAGGCAATGTTTCCTTCTTTCTCTTCTCTTGGCAGGTCGTTCAGTAGTACACGCATACCGAAATCCTGTGCGACTTTGGCCACTTTGCTTCCTACATTACCTACACCGATAATGCCGATCGTCAGTTCGTCCGGCTTTTTATTCCGAAGAGATTTCCAGATCAGAAGAGAGGATTGTATATACTGAGCCACCGAGGCGGAATTGCATCCCGGGGCATTTGCCCACTCGATACCCGCCTGTTTGCAGTATTCGGTGTCGATATGGTCAAATCCGATGGTTGCGGTGGCGATAAATTTTACTTTGCTGCCTTCCAGCAATTCGCGGTTGCAGTGAGTGCGGGTCCGGATGATGAGTGCGTCCGCATCCTGTACCAGTTCCCGTGTAAAATCCTTTCCCGGTGCGTAGATTACCTCTTCGGCAATTTTCTCTGCTGCCTCTTTTATATAAGGTATCTTATCATCTATAATAATTTTCATATACAATTCCTTTTTTGCTCAGACAAAGGTAAGAAATAAAAAAGTAAGAAACGGTTGCTTGTCTGAAAAATATTACATAGCTTTGTCCTATTATACATCTATTAGCTAGTTAAGATTATGACATTTAGTAGCCTTTGCAATGATATTTTTTGGAAATCGACGACAGATTACCATGTGACGGACAGCGTAGATGCGCCGATGAACAATCCTTACGAGTTGAAGTCGATAGAGTATTATTTGTATCTGAAAAACTGGATTGATGCCGTACAATGGCATTTCGAAGATATCATCCGTGACCCGCATATTGATCCGGTGGCAGCCGTAGCTTTGAAGAGAAGAATCGATAAATCCAATCAGGACCGTACGGATCTGGTGGAGCTAATCGACAGCTATTTTCTTGATCAATATAAGAACGTAAAGCCGCTGGCAGATGCTACCATCAATACGGAAAGTCCTGCCTGGGCAGTAGACCGTCTCTCTATTCTTGCTTTGAAAATTTACCACATGCAGCAGGAAGTGGAGCGTACGGATACGACGGAAGAACATCGTGCACAATGCCAGGTGAAACTGGATATTCTGCTGGAACAACGGAAAGACCTTTCTTCGGCTATCGATCAGCTGCTGGCTGATATTGAGGCAGGGAAGAAGTATATGAAAGTATATAAACAGATGAAGATGTATAATGACCCGGCGCTGAATCCGGTGCTTTATGCAAAAAAATAACGAATGGCGCGTATTCTCATTATCCGTTTCTCAGCTCTTGGCGATGTAGCCATGACGATACCGGTAGTACATTCGCTGGCAGTACAATATCCTCAACTTGAAATTACTGTGTTGAGCCGTGCTGTGTGGCAGCCACTTTTTCAGGGACTTCCTGCAAATGTGAGTTTTATCGGTGCTGACCTGACGGGTAAACATAAAGGATTATGGGGGCTGAACACCCTTTATTCGGAACTGAAAGCAAAGCGTTTCGACTATGTGGCAGACTTTCATCATGTGCTTCGTACGAAATACCTGTGTCTGAGGTTCCGGTTAGCTAATATACCTGTGGCATCTATCTATAAAGGTAGAGTGGGAAAAGAAAAATTAGTCCGCCGCCGGCATAAAGTATTGGAGAACCAGAAAAGTTCTTTCCGCCGTTATGCCGATGTGTTGGAGAAACTAGGTTTTCCTGTATTGTTGAACTTTTCTTCGATTTATGGAGATGAGAAAGGAAACTTTGCAGAGATAGAACCTGTCACAGGTGCAAAAGATAATTTGAAATGGATTGGTATAGCTCCTTTTGCCAAACACATGGGTAAGATATACCCTATTGAATTGCAGGAGCAGGTAGTAGCCCATTTTGCCGCCGATCCAAAGGTGAAGGTTTTCCTTTTCGGTGGTGGCAAGAGTGAACAGGAAGTATTCGATGGCTGGGTGGCGAAATACCCTTCCGTTGTTTCTATGATTGGTAAGCTGAATATGCGTACCGAACTGAATCTTATGAGTCATCTGGATGTGATGCTCTCGATGGATTCGGCGAATATGCATCTGGCTTCGCTGGTCAATATTCCGGTGATCTCTGTCTGGGGAGCTACTCATCCTTATGCCGGATTTATGGGATGGAAACAGTTGCCGGTCAATACGGTACAGCTTGATCTGTCGTGCCGTCCCTGCTCCGTATACGGACAGAAACCATGCTGGCGGGGCGATTATGCCTGCCTGAGAGAAATAAACCCCGAACAGGTAATAGCGAAGATTGAAGGAATAATCAATTAGGAGCCAGGTACTCCTGAGATATGGAACAAGAATGAAGAATAAACTTTTATATAAGTTGCGTAGCGGGAAAAATCCTAAGTTCATTTACTACTCGGTAAATGCTCTCAGACTTATCATTCCGAAAGGCATTTTCCGGCTGCGGTTACAAGGAAAGTTGTCTTCACTATCCCGCCGGAAGGACAAGGATTATATAGAACGTCGCGTTGACTATTATAACAAACTTTCCGGAACGGTGCAATTACCTTCTTCTGCTCCGCATCTTTCAGAGCACAAGATGAGCAAACAAAAAGTGTATTTCTTTGATACTTATCAATATACCCGCTGGTTTTCCGATCAGTTTCAGTGGGGATTTTGTCCCGGTGATGTGACATTTGTTCCCGACTATCCCTCTATTGTGAAAAGCCGTCCGCTGACAGATGATAACGCGAATTCGATTGTGATGAAACTGGATAAGGTTCGTCATTTTATATTTGTGGACGATAAGAAGGCTTTTACTGAGAAGAAAAATATGGTCATCTTTCGTGGAAAGGTAAAAGGAAAACCTTCCAGAAAGCTTTTTATGGAAATGTATTTTCATCATCCGATGTGCGATCTGGGCGATGTCAGCAAAAATACGACTGACCCGGCAGAGTGGCGCACGGAGAAGAAAACGATTAATGAGCATTTGGATTATAAATTCATAATGGCTCTTGAAGGAATCGATGTGGCCAGCAACCTGAAGTGGGTGATGTCATCAAATTCAATAGCAGTGATGCCCCGGCCTACCTGTGAGACATGGTTTATGGAAGGCACGCTTATTCCCAATTATCATTATATTGAAATAAAACCGGATTTCTCTGATCTGGAGGAACGGTTGAATTACTATATAGAGCATGTAGACGAATCATTGGAGATCATCAATCATGCCCATGAATATGTGTCCCAGTTTAAAGATAAGAGAAGAGAAAATTTGATATCACTGCTTGTGTTGGATAAATATTTTAAGATGACCGGGCAAAAGAGTTGAGAGATGAAGAGAAGTATGACCATTCTTGTTTTTTCGTAAGATGAAAATAATGATTAACCCCAAATACGAATATCTGAGAGAATATGTAGAACGTATTCCGAAAGATTTTGAGACAATAGGAACGGTAATTCATTCCGGGCGAAATTTGATAAAGATGATTACGGTGGATGGATTGGATATTAATGTGAAACGGTATACGATACCTCCGCTGATAAACCGGATCGCTTATGCTTTCTTTCGCCCTTCGAAAGGGAAACGGGCTTTTGTCTATCCGGAGAAACTGTTGGAGAAAGGGTTTGAAACCCCTTGTCCTATTGCCTATATAGAAGAGACAAAAATGGGTTTGATTGGTCATTCATATTTTATGAGCGTACAATCTCCCTATCGATATAATTTTTGCCAGTTTGGCAATGCGGATATAAAAAGCTGCGAAGATGTAGTGACCGCTTTTGCGGAATTTACAGCGCGTTTGCATGAAGCCGGAATTCTGCATTTGGACTATTCGCCGGGAAATATCCTGTATGACAAGATAGGAGAGGAATATCATTTCTCACTGGTGGATATTAACAGAATGCATTTTGGTGAAGTGGATATTAAGAAAGGTTGTGCGAATTTTGCCCGTTTATGGGGGCAGACGCCCTTCTTCATCTTGTTGGGAAAAGAGTATGCCCGTTCGAGAGGGATGGATGAAGAAGAATGTGTGCGTTTGATTCTGCATTACAGAAAGAAATTCTGGAACAGATATCGTCGCAGACATCAGGTCTGGTTTCAGTTGGATATTTAATGGCTAAAGGAGGGTAATTAATGATAGTAGCTTTTGAAAATAATGTTGTTTGTTCGGATGAAAAAGTACGGGACTACTTGCTGGCTCATCATGCTGACTTGAAAGAAGATCAGGATGAGGACGCATTATGTCTGGTTCGTTTGCATAAGGAGGAAGACATTGATGGCACTGATCGTGTGGACTTAGCCGGATGGAGGGAGATTTCGAGAGAACTTTATTGGGCTGGGGAACAGATGGAGTGCAATTATTCTATTATCCGTTTTAGCCGGAAGACTACTTCTTTGCAGATGTCGGTCGTACTGTCAACTTGCAACCAGCTTGAATGGCTGGAGAAGGTGTTGTGGGGATATGAAGCCCAGGATACTAAGAACTTTGAATTGATTGTTGCCGATGATGGTTCGCGGAAAGAAACTTATGATATGTTGCAGAGGATAACTCCGCAATTATCCTTTCAGGTGAAGCATGTATGGCACGAAGATAAAGGATTCCGTAAATGCGATATTCTGAATAAAGGCATACTGGCTGCACAAGCAGATTACCTGCTTTTCAGTGATGGCGATTGTATTCCACGTAAAGACTTCGTCTCAACTCACTTGCGTCTTCGCCGTAAAGGACGTTTCCTGTCCGGCGGATATCATAAGTTGAGTATGGATTTGTCGAAAGATATTACAAAGGACGATATATTATCCGGCAGATGTTTTGATCTGCAATGGATGAGAGGAAAAGGGATGCCTGCCTCTTTTAAAAATAACAAACTGACTGCTACAGGATTTAAAAGGTGGGCATTAAATACCTTTACTCCTACCAAAGCAAGCTGGAACGGGCATAACGCTTCCGGTTGGCTAAGCGATATTCTGGCTGTGAATGGTTTTGATGAGCGTATGCAGTACGGTGGACAAGACCGTGAATTTGGAGAACGTCTGGAGAACTATGGAATTCATGGTATGCAGATACGTTACTCTACCGTATGCCTCCATTTGGATCATGCAAGAGGGTATAAGACGAAAGACTCTATCCAGAAGAACCGGAACATACGAAAGCATACTCGTGGAGCAAAGGTTCAATGGGCTTCTCTGGGCATTGTAAAGGATGAACTGAGAGGTCAGTCTGTGAAGGTGAACAGTTATTATGATCGTTATACACGGGAAGAAGAGAAGCTGACTTCCTATAAGGAAAAAGGAGGATTCTACCGACATATCTATTCTTTGCCTTGCAGGTGGAGAAGAGCAAAGTATCATGATAAAGTGGTGCGTGCTTATCAGCAAGGCACTGATGCTCCGACATTATCGAACCATTCGGGAGTCATTGTCTCGTTGACGACGTTTCCTCCCCGTATCTCTCAGCTTCATTTGATGTTGAAATCAATTCTGTGGCAGACTTGTCCGCCCGAAAAGATAATTGTATGGTTGTCGGAACAGGAGTTCCCCGGACGGTTGAATGATCTGCCGGAAGAACTTAGAAGATTGATGGCTAAAGGAATAGAATTCAGATTTGTGTCTGAGAATTTCCGTTCACATAAGAAGTATCATTATGTTTTCCGTGAATATCCGGATAGTAAAGTGATAACAGTGGATGATGATTTGATTTATCCCCGGAATACGGTTGAGCGTTTGCTTTCCTTATCGTATCAGTATCCGGATACAGTTTGCGGAAACGTTATCCGGAAGATTCATATGGATGGAAATTCTTTTTCGGTATATAGAAAGTGGACGAAAGTGTTTACGATGTCGGTGAATAGCTCTTTGCAGAATGTGGCAATCGGATGTGGCGGGATTTATTATCCTCCCCATTGGTATGGAGAGGAGTTGTTTGACTGGAAAATAATCAGTGAACATTGTCCGTCTGCGGATGATTTATGGTTGAAAGCGAATGAATTAAAGAGGCGGGTCAAGGTGACAGGAGGGGGTGAATTCTATCCCCGGCCGATAGAGTTGCCTCAAACGCAGAATAATAGCTTACAAAAGAAAAATAATGGGAAAACTAACCTGAATGATAAACAGTGGAAATCTTTGAATGAACTTTGGAAACTAGACGAATTATACTGTATAAATGGCAAATAAGAGGTAATTGTTTGATTTGAGAGTGTTTAGATTGTATTATCGAATCACATACAAGTGTGAAATTTATTTAAAATAGAGGGTAGTTTTGCAGTATTTCTTGTTATATAGCATTCTATATAGAAGGGGCTGCAGTAAAAATAAAAAGTTGACAAGTAGAATAATATGAATACTAATATCTCTGGACCATTGATTAGTCTTATAGTGCCTGTTTATAATGTAAAGGACTATTTGAAGACTTGTCTGCAATCTATATTGGAGCAGACCTATAAGAACCTTGAGATTATCTTAGTTGATGATGGTTCTGACGACGGCTCTTCCGGTATCTGCGATGAGTATGCGCGTATGGATCAGCGCATTAAGACTATTCATTTGCCTCATAGTGGGGTGAGTGCTGCCCGTAATGCTGGTTTGGCTGCAGCTACGGGAGAGCTCTTGGGCTTTGTTGACAGTGATGACTGGATTGATCATGATATGTATCAGTATCTTTACGCTTTGATGCAAGAGCATGATGCAGATGTTTCTGCTTGTACTTATCTTCTTGAGCAGGAGGGAAGGCCTTCTAAAATAATCAACAACACGGGTAAGTTGTATGTTTTCTCCAGAAAGGAGATTATACGTGCTTTGGTAAAGAATGACTTGGTAAAGAACTATTTATGGGCGAAGCTCTTTAAACGTAAATTGTTTGACCGCCTTTCATTCCCTGTTGGACGGGTTTATGAGGACGTGGCTGTATTATATAAAGTATTTTATAGCTCTCAGAAAGTGGTATTGAGTTGTGTCTCTAAATACCATTATATGATTCATAAGAATGAAAGCATTACTCGTGGTGGGTATGATCCGGTAAAGGAATATCATTACTTCCTGAGTCTTTATGAACAGGATAAGTTTATTCAAAATGCGGAACTTGGAGGTGAATCTTCCGTTGGCGTACTTAAGAGAGGGATTCATTTGATTAACCATACTTTGTTGTGCCCTCCGTCACCGGCTTTTGAGGATATAATAGATGAAACGATGTTGAAAATGCGTGAATATCGTCATATTACTCCTTGGCAACTAGGGCCGAGTATGTCAATCAAACGATATTTTATGTGTAAACACTTCGGCTTCTATAGGATGCTATATCTGTCTCTTATACACATCTCCGAGCCCACGA
>ERZ1027077.669-NODE-669-length-11164-cov-4.595283_pt1 | contig 11164 bp, 7 predicted proteins | sample MGYA00519280_ERZ1027077 | MGnify/ENA primary metagenome ERZ1027077 (study PRJEB26926, sample SAMN06164528) | human gut metagenome | biome: ENVO:00009003; feature: ENVO:2100002; material: ENVO:00002003 | host: Homo sapiens | place: USA | collected 2012 ... | reverse complement strand
AGATGTAGCTCCGTCTCGTGGGCTCGGAGATGTGTATAAGAGACAGTTCCAGCACCGCATACACGGTGTTGTTGGCTTCCACCACGTCCAGCACGGCTTCCAGACCGCTGGCGGGGGTAATGCGCTTGATGGCGCGGTACAGGTCTGCAAAGTCCATGCGGGTGGTCTTGAACAGCACCTCGCTCCCCTGCTTGGGGCGCAGGATGCAGTCCGCGCCCCGCTCCGCAGAAAGGGTGACGGGCAGGTACTCCTTGATAGTCACCCGGAAAGCGCCCAGATTCTCCACGCCGCTGTACAGCACACCCTCGCCGTCCAGACTGCGCATCTCGCCCACAGTGTAGCGCCCGGCCAGCACCGTGCCCACCGGCAGGCAGCCCGCCGGGTTGCAGCCCTCTAAGATCTTCCCGCAATGGGGGCAGACGGTCGCCGCAGGCGGCAGTTCCCCAATGCAGAACGGACACAGGCGTTTTTGCTCCATAGTGTTCTCTCCCCTTCCAAGCTTCTATGCTTTTTATTTTATCATAGTGTTCCCCGCCGTGCAAGCTGTCCGCATTTTGGTGCACACGCAAAAAAGACCGGGGCCGCAGCCCAAAGGGCTGACAGGCTTCGGTCTTATAGATGCAAGGGGTTTTCTCTTATGCTGCGCTTAGTGGATGAACACAGGGCCCAGCGGGTTTGCGATGGGGCTGACGTAGCCGCCCAGCAGCTTGGGGATAGCAAGGCTGATGTCGGGGACGTAGGTCAGCAGCAGCAGTGCAACGAACATACACAGGTAGAACGGCAGAGTCGCCTTGACCACTTTCTCCATGGGGCGCTTTGCAACGGCAGAGCCGATGAACAGAACGGAGCCAACGGGAGGAGTCAGCAGACCGATGCCGCAGTTCAGAACCACGATGATACCGAACTGGATGGGATCGATGCCGATGGAGGTGGCGATGGGCAGCAGGATGGGGGTAGCGATCAGGATGATGGGAGCCATATCCATGATCATGCCCAGCACCAGCAGGATCAGGTCGATGAGCAGTGCAATGATGTAGGGGTTATCGGTGAGGTCGGTGATGGCGGTTGCTGCCAGATCGGGCACGTGCAGCATGGTCAGGCAGTTGCCGAACACTGCAGAGGTAGCGATCAGGATCAGCACGATGGACAGGGTGTTGACGCACTCGTCCAGAGCGTGCCACACGCCCTTCCAGTCCAGACCCTTATAGACGAACACGGAAACGAGCAGAGAGTAGATAACGGCGATAGCAGCGGACTCGGTAGCGGTAAACACACCGCCGACAACGCCGAACACCACGATGATGACAGCGGCCAGTGCCCAGATAGAAGTGCCCAACTGCTTGACAAAAGCCTTGATGCTGAACGGATCGCCCTTGGGGTAGTTGCGCTTGACCGAGATGATGTAGGAGCCGATCATCAGCACGATAGCCAGCAGAGCGCCGGGCAGGTAGCCGGCCAGGAACAGGCTGCCCACGGAGATACCACCGGCGGTGGTAGCGTAGATGACCATGTTATGGCTGGGAGGAACCAGCAGACCCTCGCAGGAGGAGGTAATGGTAACAGCGGTGGAGAAGTCTGCACCGTAGCCCTGATCCACCATCATGGGGATCATGATAGAGCCGATGGAGGCGGTATCGGCGGAAGCGGAACCGGAAATGCCGCCGAAGAAGTAGGAAGCCACGATATTGACCATGGCCATGCCGCCGCGCATCCAGCCCACGCAGGCGTCAGCCAGTGCGATCAGCTTTTCAGAGATGCCGCCGGAGCCCATGAGCACGCCCATGGTGATGAAGAACGGAACTGCCATCAGACTGAAGGAAGAGATACCCTTGACCATCAGGCGGCAGACGTCGGTCAGTGCCTGTCCCTGCACCAGCATGCACAGCACGCTGGACAGACCAACGGCGTATGCAATGGGGAAGCGCAGGAAGATCATAACAAAGAAGCTGACAAGAAGGACAATGATTGCCAGTGTCTGAACTGTCATATTACATTTCCTCCTTTACAAAAAAGCTCTTGATATGGTTATACAGAGACTCGATCTCGAAGATGATCATGGCAACACCGGCCAGCGGCACCGGAAAGTACATCCAGAAGCGGCTCAGCCAAGGCATGGAAACATAGAAGCCACGACCGCCCAGCGTGGTGGCGTAGTTCCAGCCGACCGCCATCATGACCACACCAAGAACCATCACAGCCACGTCGGACAGAATGTCCAGCGCCTTGACCACTTTCTTGGGCAGGTACATATCAAAGGCAGTCATGCGGATGTGTGCGCCGCGGCGGATGGCCAGCGCAGCGCTCAGCACAGCCATGTAACTCATGCAGGTCAGAACGACCTCCTCAGACCAGGAGGGGTCCGGAATAAAGGGGACGTAACGGCCAATGACCGACATCGTGGTAATGAGGATATCTGCAATCAGCAGGATCTTGCAGATGAACAGAACCACCTTGTAGGTAAAGTCGTACGCCGGTCTGATCTTATCCAGAGTGGTAAAGATTTTCGGCATAGAAATTCCTCCATATAAAAACCCGGCGAAGCCTGCGGGCGTATTCCCGTGGGCCTCCGCCGGGCAATGTACTACTTAGATTGGATGGAAAGCCAGATTATGCCTTCATGTCCAGCAGCTTCTGGTACAGCTCAGCCTGATCAGAGGTGTTGTCCTTGATGACCTTAGCGCAAGCTTCCTGCCAAGGAGTCTTGTCGTCCACATCCACAACGTTGCAGCCGGAGGAGCGCAGCTCGTCCAGAACCTTGTTCTCAGCGGTCTCGGACAGGTCAGCGTTGAAGGCCTGCGTATCCGCAGCAGCCTCCATGACGGCAGCCTGCTGGTTCTCGGTCAGCTTGTTCCAGGCATTGTCGGTGATGACAGCCTGCACAGCGCCCAGAGTGTGGCCGTCCAGGATCAGGTTGTTAGCGACTTCGGGGAAGGCGTTGGACTTGTAGTTTGCGATGGGCTGCTCAGCGCCATCGACAACGCCGGTCTGCAGTGCGCTGTACAGCTCGCCGAAGGCAACGACGGTGGGGTTAGCGCCCAGACCCTCGACCATGCCGTTCATAACGGGGTCGTTGGACACACGCAGCTTCATGCCCTTCAGGTCGCCGATAGCGGCAACGGGCTTGACGGTGAAGAAGTGACGGAAGCCCTCCTCGCCGTAGAACAGGCCGCGAACGGGCAGACCCAGCTCCTGGGGCTCGTTCAGGAACTCAGGAGCCAGATCGCTGTTGGCAAAGTTCCAGAAGTGAGCACGGTTGTTGAAAGTGAAGGGGATGGACAGGAGCTTAGACTTGTTGCAGCCGTAGCTGGTCAGAGCGAAAGCAGAGATACGGCTGATATCAATGGAGGTAGAGCCGCCCAGAATAGCGTCCAGAACGTCGTTCTCAGAGCCCAGAACACCGGAAGCCTGCACGTCAACGACCACAGAACCGCCGCTCAGTTCCTCGACCTTCTCCTTGAAGTGAGAACCGGTCTGACCAACGATGGTATCCAGCGGGTTGACCTCGGCGTAGACCAGAGTCACCTTGGGATCGCTGGCAGCAGCTGCTGCATCACCGGCAGCAGCAGAAGCAGAAGCAGAAGCAGCAGTAGAGGTGGAAGCAGCGGTAGAGGTGGAATTGCTCTTGGAACCACCGCAGGCGGTCAGAGCAACAGCAGCGGTAGCTGCACCGGCAACAGCCATAAAGCTACGACGAGAAATCATTTTCATAGGAATCGTCCTCCTTAAATAATTGTGAACTTCTCCGGGCGCACAGGTGCCGGAGCTTTCGTTCATTGACTGTACATACTTTAGCAAATTTTCCGAAATGAAACAAGGGCTTTCAAAAAATGTCCTGTTTTTCGAAAAAATGTCAAGATTGTTTTTGTCATATTGCACAAGCGTTTTTCATTTCGTTTGTGCAACACTAACGTACAGATGGATACAACTTGCGGTCCAAGTGGCTCCGAAACTGCTCTGGCCCCGGCCGGTCCGCTGTGGGGCAGACCAGCCGGGGCCTATGAGCAGGCAGAAAACCGACAGGATCACGCCACGGTGATCTTAACGGTCTTGCTTACGGGGATGACGCCGTCGTCCAGGGTAAAGGTGACCTTGTAGGTGCCCTTGGCCTTGGGGGTAAAGGTGAGGGTGTGAGAACCGGCGTCAAAGGATGCGCCCAGAGGCAGCAGGCCGGCGGTGCCGTAGGTCAGGCCGCCGTCCAGAGCCTCGATGACGGCAGCAGGCTGGGGCTGGGTGGTGCGGACGCCGTTGGCCGGGTTCCGGCCCGAGACCGTCAGGGTCAGGGTCTGGCCCAGTTGGACGGTCTGGTCTCCGATGTGGCTGAAGTAGGGGCGGTGCACCGTCAGAGGCAGGGGGTACTCCTGGGTCGGAATGGCGAACTGATAGCCGTTTTCCGGGATGGGCAGGCGGATGTCGCCATAGAGGCTGTCTGCCGGGGTGCCGGGGGCCGGGGTATCCACGGTGACCTGTTCACGGCTCAGCAGCAGGCCCAGCTTCAGGTTCTCGCAGGTGGTGGTGAAATAGGGCTCCTCAGGCACATACTCGTTGCCCACATGGCGCTTGTAGTGGTTGGTCACGGTGACTACCGTCTTGACGCCCAGGGCAGTCTTGGCGGCCACGGTACGCAGGTCAGCGTTGGAAACGTCATCCAGCACGATGGCCGGACGCTTATCCTGGATCACATAGTTCAGGGCCACATTCTGCAGCACCAGACCCTCTATATGACGGGCGTAGATGCCGTAGGCCGGCAGGATGCCCAGGATGGAGGGCTCCGGGTACTCGGCTACCATCTCCGGCACATTGTAGGGGTCGTCTACCCAGGTGCCGTTCTTCCAGGCCACACGGGGCAGCAGGCCCTCGCACTTGCTGAAGAAGGTGTTCACCAGCCAGGGCAGCTTCTGCACAGTGGGGGCAGAGCCGCTCTGGGAGTAGACCCAGTAGGTGCCCAGCTGCCGCTGCTCCACAGCCTCCTGGAGGGACAGGCCGCCCCGGTACTGCACCGAGATGTTCCGCAGGATCACGTTCTTCACCTTGCTGTCCACCAGGCCCTCCAGCAGGATGGGGTACCGGGGATCTACGTTGGTGATGCGGATGTTGCTGATCTCCACGTTGCTGACGCTGGCCAGGTCCTTGGCAGCGGTAGCGTTGGCGTAGTAGACAGCGTCCTTCCGGCTGATCTCCCGGGTCATATCCGGCACATACTGGTGCTGGGCGTCATCCCAGCGGTAGAGGTACAGCTTGCCGTCGATCTCTGCCAGGTTGGCGTTGTTGATGCGAGTGGGGTTGGCAGGGTCTACCACCTTAAAGGAGGAAACGCCGTCGATGGAGACGGTCTTGCTCTTATTATAGGAGGGGCTGTAGCGGGCCACGGGGTACAGCTGATACTCGGCACGGTTGGGCAGCACCCAGCCGGAATTGTCCAGACGCACATCGTTGGCGGCGTTGATGGCCTGCTCAGTGGTGTGGCCGGTGACAGGGTACCGGGCACGATCGCCTACCCGGATAAAGATGGGGGAGGAGGAGACGGTGTCCATGGTGCAGTCGGTCATCACGATGTTGGTGAGGGAGCTGCCGTCCACGGCCTCCATGCAGAAGCCACGGGAACGCTCGAACCGCACCCGGGTGATGGTGACGGTGTGGTAGCCGCAGGTGGACTCAGTGCCAAACTTGACACGGGCGGTGGGGCCGCAGGCGTCGGTGGCCACGATCTTATCGGTGGTGCAGGCTCCGGTGATCACAGAACCGGCATCGTAGCCGCTGACCACACAGTCCTCGATCAGAACGTTCTGGGTGGGCATGAACACGCCGGCACCGTAGGAGGCCTTCATGACGATGGCGTCGTCCGTGAGGGAGTTGAAGTGGCTGTTGCGGACGGTAACGTCCTGGGTGCAATCGATGTTATAGGCGTCCCGGTTGGTGTCCACGATCAGGTCGTTGACGGTCATGTTCCGGGTGCCCTCAGCGATGATGGCAAAGTGGCCGCCGTTCAGGATGCGGATGCCGTCCAGCACCACATTCTCGCAGCGCACCAGTGCAATGGCCTTGTTGCCGTACCAGGTGGAGCTGTAGCCCCGGTCGGTGCGGTTTTTGGGGTTGGAGGGGTCGTTGCCGGACAGCACATTGATGAGGGTGCCGGTGTCGTCCATGTAGCTGCCGTCGATGAGGCCCTCGCCGTAGATCATGATGTCGTGCTTGTCGGCGGCGTAGAACAGGCTGTTGGCAAAGTAGGTGTGGCCGTGGTCCTGGAGACCGGCGTAGAGGTTCACTTCCGGCTCATCGTAGTTTCCGCCCTCGCCTACCATGGTCTGGTTGCCATACCAGTCGTACAGGTCTGCCCGGGCAGCCCGGATGATGCCGTTGGCGTCGATGCGGAGGTTGACGCCGCTCTGGAGACGGATGGTGTAGCTCTTAAAGTCACCTGCCGGCACCACCACGGTGCCGCCGCCGGCCTCACTGGCAGCCTGGATGGCGGCGTTGATGGCTTTAGTGTTCTGGACGGGGTCTCCCTCCGAAACAGCCCCAAAATCCGTGATGAGGTACAGGCGGCTCTCGTTCAGCAGGACGCTTTTGTCCACGGTGCTGCCGGTGGCCCGGGGGATGTTCAGGGTCTGGAAGCAGTTTTCCTCTGCCGTATCCTCTGCGGCAAAGGCAGGCAGGCCCATGGCGGCCATGGCGGTGGTCACAGCACTGACCTTCAGAAAGCTGCGGCGCGAGATCTTTTTGGAAAACATAACCCAATTTCCTCCTTTTTTGCTTTGCACGATCTGAATCCCGATGGGGTACATTTCAGGCGTTTTTGTATGGCACGATTGCTTGGTGACTTCATTGTAGTGCAAAAAAATTTAGCCAGCAAGGGGATTGATAAAATGTCCTGTTTTTTACAAAAAAGTGAAAATGCGGCTGTGCATATTCAACAAGCGTACTTGGGGGACATTGTCGATTATGCCGAAAAATGTTCGCAAAAAAACTCGTCTCTAAACTGATATATCACATAGAGACGAGCTATTTCGTATATTCTGTTCTTCAGCTCTCCCGGATCCGCTGGATCAGGTCTGCATGGCTGTGGAACCGGTCGTACATGGGCTGCACCGCTGCGCGGAAGCGGGCTTTCTCGGCTTCGTCCAGCTCGGTAACGCAGATGCCCAGCTTGCGCATATTCTGCTCCGCGTCCGCTTCCCGCCGTGCCCAGAGCTCGCGTTCCTTCTGTGCGCTCTCCCGGGCGCAGGCGCGGATCACCTCCGGGAAGCTTTCGTCCAGCGCGGCAAGCTTTTCCATCACCGCCGGGCTGGCCAGCTGCACTTCCGGCACGCGGGTGTGCTCGTCCTTCAGGAAAAAGGGCGCTACCTCGTAGTGTCCCATCACCTCGTAGCTGGGCCAGTTGTTCTCTGCGCCGTCGATCTCGGCATTATGCAGGGCGGCATATACCTTGCTGTACACCACCTGCGCCGGCTTTGCCCCCAGTGCGGTGATCATGTCGCTCATCATGTCCGACTCCTGCACCCGGATGGTCAGCCCCTGCAAATCATCCAGCCCGGTCACCTTTTCCCGGGTATAGAAGCTGCGCACACCGGCGTCGAACCACGAAAGTCCCACTAAGTCCATCCCGTCCAGCATGGCCAGAAACTCGTCGCCGATGCTGCCGTCCAGCACACGCCACATCTGCTCGGCATCACTGTACAGGTAAGGCAGCTGCAGTACGCTAAGCTCCGGCTCGTACTCTGCCAGCTGGCTCAGGGACACGCGGGAAAAATCCACCCCGCCGAACTGCATCTGCTGGATGACGCTCTGCTCCGCGCCCAGCTCTGCCCCACTGTAAACCAGCACCTTCACCCGGCCATCCGTGTGCTGCGCCACAAGCTCGGCAAAGGCCTTTGCCGCCTTGCTGGTGGGGTAGTCCTCCGGCTGATTCTCCGCATAGCGCAGAATGAGCGGCTTCTCCTGCTGCGAAGAAGCAGACTGTGCCGTGCAGCCTGTGACTGCCAGTGCCGGTGCTGCCGTCAGCAGATGCAGCAGCTGACGGCGGGTCACAGCCGTGCCTCCCGGGCCGCCTTTGCCGCTTCCTTCCGATACTGGGTGGGGGTCATACCGGTACGCTTTTTAAAGGCGCGGGCAAAGTAACTGGCATCCTCGTAGCCCACCATGGAGGCCACCTCTGCTGCGGAGCGGAAGGGGTCGGCCAGCAGCTCCTTGGCAGCATTGATACGCAGCTCGGTCAGGCAGTCCAGAAAATTCATCTTCTGGTACTTTTTGAACTGTGCTGAAAGATACGCCGGGCTGATGTGCAAGATCTCGCTCACACTGTCCAGCGAGAGGTCGGACATATAGTTATCTTCCATATACTTGCGCACATGATCCATCACCAGTGCGTTGCGGTCACTCTCCCCTTCCCCGGCGGGGTCGTTCTCCTGCTCCGGGGCGGTTTCCTGCTCCGGGGCTTCCGCAGCCAGCTCTGCCAGACGGCGTCCGGCTTCGATCTGCCGGATGGCGCGTCGGATGGCAGCTTCGGTCTCGTCCGGGTCCACCGGCTTCAGCAGATAGTCGCAGGCACCCAGATGCACCGCTTCGTGGGCGTACTGGAACAGGCTGTATGCCGTGATAAAGATCACCTTGCACTCCGGGCGCTGCTCCAGCACCGCGCGGGCGGCATCCAGGCCGTTCATGCCCGGCATCTCGATGTCCATCAAAATCAGGTCTGCACCCCAGAGCACTGCGGTATCGGCGGCTTTGCGTCCGTTTTCCGCCATTTCCACTGTTACCTCATGCTCGAACCGGCGCATGACGATATCCGCCAGCGCTTCCCGTTCCATCTTCTCATCATCCGCGATCAACAGACGAATCATTCCTCAAATTCCTCCTCATTCTCCACCAGCGGCAGATACAGGATCACCGCAGTCCCCCGCCCCGGCCGGGAGCGCACCACCACCCGGCAGCGGGCATCCAGCAGCCGCAGGCGGGCAGCCACATTATAAATACCGATATGTTCCCAGCGGGGTGCGGGCTGTTCCAGTGCCGTGCGCAGCTGCTGCAGCTGCTCCGGCTCAATGCCTACGCCGTTGTCCAGCACCCGGATGCACAGCAGACCTTTTTCCCGCAGGGGGATCATGCGGATGCGCACCACGCCGCCCTCTTCCTTGGGGCAGATGCCGTGCTTGAAGGCGTTTTCCACGATGGGCTGCAAGATAAAGGACGGCACCATAGTCTCGGTCAGGTCCAGCGAATCCGAGAACGCCCACTGCATCTGCACCCGGTCGCCAAATCGCACATGGTAGATGGAGTAGTATTCGTCCACAATGCGCACCTCCCGGGAGAGGGGCACCTGTTCATCGTTGCTCATCAGGCTGTAACGCAGCAGATGGGAAAGCGCCATAATGAGTGCCTGTGTGCGGTAGGCGGACTCTGTGCCCGCCATCTGCTGGATGACGTTCAGGGTGTTGAACAGAAAATGCGGGTCGATCTGGCTGCGCAGCTGCTGTAACCGGCTGCGCTCCATGCGGTTCTGCAATTCCAGTGCTTCGGTCTTTTGGCGGTGCAGCTCCCGCTCGATCTCGTTTTTCTCCTGTAAGGTACTCACCTGCTGCGCCATGGAGTGCTTCATGCGGTTGAAAGACTCCGCCAGCTGCCCGATCTCCGGCTGCTTAGGCAGCGGGATGTCCGGGGTGTCGAACTGGCTGCGGCTGATGGCACGGGAAGCTACGATCATCTGGGAGACTGGGGTCAGCAGCCGCATGACCATCAGACCGGAAGCGCAGCCCAGTGCCACGCACAGCGCCACCACCACGATCTGCATCAGGGCGATCCGCTCACCCAGCTCCGAGATCTCGGTATAAGTAGTCTGGGCGTCCAGAATCGAGGCTTTCAGCAGCTGCATGGTGTACTGGCTCAGATACCCGCCGCAGACCGAGACCTTGTTATAGTACAGCTGGGACGCCTTTGCATCCTGCCTGCTGGAAAGGTAGCCCTCCAGTTCCTCCAGCAGGGCGCTGTAGCTGCCGTAGGTGGTCTCCACTGCGCCGTAAAGCACCCACTGCTCATCGCTGACGTTCTGCAAGCCGTCCATATTGAATCGGATGCGCCACAGCCATGCGTTGCTGGTGGAGCAGGCTGCCCGGAGCTTTTCCAGCATTTCCTCGGTCTCGCCGTTCTCCCAGCGGTACGCTTCCAGAATGCTGATGGAACTTTCCACACCGCCCTGAAACCGGCTGATGGCGTTAAAGTTGCCCATCTGGTCGTCCTGCACCTGCTGCACCGCCCGTGCCTGATAGCCGTTCAGGGCAAGCTGCAACGCAAAGGCCGCAAAAAAAGCCGCCAGACACAGCACCATGCGCTGCTTGAGCGTAACGCTGCGCTTCCAGTTGCGCTTTTCCATGCAAAGCTTCCCCCTTTTTTCGCTGGATAATATCCGTTAGATAATATCTTATTTTACCACGCCTTGCGGGCGGTTTGCAAGCCGGATGCACCGCCGCCGATGCATCTTTTGCTTGCTTCTTGCCGGTAAATGTGGTACTATGCCCAAAAAGGAGGGTAACTTTATGACCCAGAATGTTTGCGTCTCCGTTCAGATGGATGAAAAAAGCTTTCACGATTTTGCAGCCTTTGACCTGCTGCGCCACAACAAAGGCTGGCAGCGTCCGGCGGTGTTTACCGCCATTCTGCTGGTGTGTGCCGGCATCTGCCTGAGCCAGATCGGCAAGCGGGAGGGTGCCGGGCTGCTGACCGCCGTGCTGGCCATCGTAGCCATCGGTCTGCCCGCCGTATACTTCGGTACCTTCTTTGCCAACCTCTCCAAGCAGATCAAAAAGCTGGGTCTGCCCCGCCCCTTCTACCGGCTGGAACTGGACGCCGCCGGGCTTTCGGTCTGGATGGCCGGTGAGCAGAACAAGACCGAGCCCACCAACCGCTACACTTGGAACACCGTGTACTGCGCCTACCGCACCAAAGAGGCGGTGTACATCTACGTCCAGAAGAATCAGGCCTATCTGCTGAACGAGAGCATGGATGCCGCATGGAGCCTGCTGAGCAGCGCCCTGCCCGCCGCCAGCCTGCACGACTGCCGGAAATAAGGGCAGCGGAAAATCTATTTTTCTTTCGAACTCCCGGAGCGTCTGTGGACGCTCCGGGCTGTCTCTTATACACATCTCCGAGCCCACGAGACGGAGCTACATCTCGT
>ERZ1027077.666-NODE-666-length-11238-cov-8.183672_pt1 | contig 11238 bp, 10 predicted proteins | sample MGYA00519280_ERZ1027077 | MGnify/ENA primary metagenome ERZ1027077 (study PRJEB26926, sample SAMN06164528) | human gut metagenome | biome: ENVO:00009003; feature: ENVO:2100002; material: ENVO:00002003 | host: Homo sapiens | place: USA | collected 2012 ... | reverse complement strand
CACCGTCTAATTCGTCGGCAGCGTCAGATGTGTATAAGAGACAGCAGTAGCAGCGATTACCAACATAACCACCGCAAAAAAAGATCGCATTCTTTTTACCATAAACTTTTTATTAATTAATATTATAATTAATGTCTTAAAAGACGTTGCAAAGATAGCTAATAGAAACGATATACAAACTACAAATCGGTTACAATTTACAGTGGCAGGTCTATAGAAAGAGAATTTATATTTATAGTGAACCACATTCATCCTGCCGGATGACCCCGGGACACGGGCCCGACGGGAATTCCATGCGGTGCGCGCATAATAAGATAGGTGTATAATAAAAAGGCTCTTAACCTCAAAAACGTCTTTATACTGAGGAAGTTGCCATACATTTCTGACGAGCCGTTGTGTGTATATGCAAACTTACCCAAGAATACGTTACTGTTCGTACACTTGGGTAAGATTTTATAGACAGGGCGTCATCAGTCTTCCATCAGCTTGCGGTAGCGCACCCGTTTCGGCTCCTCATTACCCAAACGCTTCATCTTGTTCTCTTCGTATTCCGAATAGGATCCTTCAAAGAAAAAGACCTCACTGTTTCCTTCGAAAGCCAGGATATGGGTACAGATACGGTCCAAGAACCAACGGTCGTGGCTGATCACCACCGCACAGCCCGCAAAATCGTCCAGACCTTCTTCCAATGCGCGCAGCGTGTTCACGTCAATATCATTGGTAGGCTCGTCCAGCAGCAGCACGTTGCCTTCTTCCTTCAGTGCCATAGCCAGATGCAGGCGGTTGCGCTCACCACCCGAAAGCATTCCACAAAGTTTCTCCTGATCGGCTCCCGAAAAATTGAAACGGCTGAGGTAGGCACGCGCGTTGATATCCCTGTTTCCCAGACGGATCAGTTCGTTTCCACCGCTGATCACCTGATAAACGGACTTGGCAGGGTCGATATCTTTATGTTGCTGGTCCACGTATGCCAGTTTCACGGTCTCTCCTACCTCGAAAGTACCTTTGTCTACGGTTTCCAGTCCCATAATCAAGCGGAACAAGGTAGTCTTTCCGGCACCGTTAGGACCGATTACACCGACAATGCCGTTAGGGGGCAGCATGAAATTCAGGTTATCGAACAACAGCCTGTCACCATAAGCTTTCGCCACTCCTTTGGCCTCAATCACCTTGTTTCCCAAACGGGGACCGTTCGGGATGAAGATTTCCAGTTTCTCTTCCTTTTCTTTCACATCCTCATTCAGCAGCTTGTCGTAAGAGTTCAGACGGGCCTTTCCTTTTGCCTGACGGGCTTTGGGAGCCATGCGCACCCAATCCAGCTCGCGTTCCAAGGTCTTGCGGCGTTTGCTTGCCACTTTCTCTTCCATCTCCATGCGTTTGGTCTTCTGTTCCAGCCAGCTGGAGTAATTTCCTTTCCAGGGAATTCCTTCGCCACGGTCCAGTTCCAGAATCCATCCGGCTACATGGTCCAGGAAGTAACGGTCGTGGGTTACGGCAATCACCGTACCTTCATATTGCTGCAAATGCTGTTCCAGCCAGTCGATACTTTCCGCATCCAAATGGTTGGTAGGCTCGTCCAGTAACAGAATATCCGGCTTCTGCAACAGCAGACGGCACAATGCCACACGGCGACGCTCGCCTCCCGAGAGGTTCTTCACCGGCTGGTCTTCGGGCGGACAGCGCAACGCATCCATGGCGCGTTCCAGCTTGCTGTCCAAATTCCATGCGTCCGTAGCGTCAATGATGTCCTGCAACTCTGCCTGACGGGCAAAGAGCGCATCCATCTTTTCAGAATCCTCATAGTATTCGGGAAGCCCGAACTTATTGTTTATTTCTTCGTATTCCGCCAGTGTGTCCACGATGCTCTGCACTCCTTCCATCACCACCTCTTTCACTGTCTTTTCATCATCCAGATGCGGTTCCTGTGCCAGATAGCCTACAGAGTAGCCCGGCGAGAACACCACTTCTCCCTGATAACTTTTCTCCAGTCCGGCAATGATTTTCATCAGTGTTGATTTACCCGAACCGTTCAGACCGATGATACCGATCTTAGCACCGTAAAAAAAGGATAGGTAGATGTCCTTCAATACCTGTTTGTTCGCCTGGAAGGCTTTGCTTACGCCCACCATCGAAAAGATAATCTTTTTGTCGTCTGCCATATTCTTTATATTATTAATTTATGTAAGTTGCCATATTTCACTGTTTTTCCTCCATCTTTCTGTAATACCACGGATGTGTGAAGAACTCATACATCAGCAGCAGAACGACACAGATACCGATACATATCCAATAAATGGTATCGGGATGACCCTCAGTCCACATATTCTCAAACAGGAAACCAATCAGTACTCCTGCCTCCCACATCAGCTGATAGGTATTGTTTCCCGTTCCCCGCTCGCAATGCCTCGGCAGGCTGATCATTTTTATAAAGAAACGTGACACAGTGGTTCCGGTTCCCATCCCCAACAAAATACCAGCTATATAACTGTTCATCAAGCTATTGGAAAAAGCGAGCAATAACAATCCTCCTATCATTGCCGCCTGCCCCAGCTCTACCTCCGAACGACCGGAAGCATGAGAAAGCACGTAACGCAAAAGCAGCAAAGACAGGACAAAGCCTATCAGGATACAAACAAAAAACAATTCATTGTAAATATGTGCCACCAATATCCCAAAGATAATGGCCACCATCATCATATTCATCCCCGGCCACAAAGTGCGCGGCAGCAAAAAACGGTCCAGCGAGAACCATGAAGTGCTGAGCGGAGCACGGAAAGGAACTTTCACCGCCGGAATCAGCACCAGCGCCAACGCTCCCAGAGCCATACTGGTATAAATGATATGGTGAAAATTCCAATAAGGATAAATATAGATCCCCAAGGCAAGACCCACCACCATTCCAAAACGACCCGCCCAGGCAAAAGCGATATTGGCATCCGTGCGGCGGCGGGAAGCAGTGACATCAATCACCAATGTACTGCCCGTAGTCATGGTAATGACGCTGAACAGCCCTCCCTGGACAGCCCTGACCAAAGCTACGAACCCTACGGTCGCAACGTACGGATATAGCAGACTGGATGCCACAAACAGAAATATCGCTATAAAGCACACACTTTTACGTTTGAACGTATCAATAAGGTAGCTGTTGAATGTTCCCGGAAGGAACATGGCCAGCCCGAAAACAGCAATGGCTGCTCCTGCTTCCGCATAACTGCAATACCAGTGCCGCACCATCCATAAAGGCAGCACAGGAAGCATCATGTATAGTGATGCATAAAGCAAAAAATTGGAAAGGGATAACAAAAACATATTCCCAGTCCACAGTTTTGCCTTTTCATACGGAAAGAAGAAGTCATCATACATATCAGCAAAAACTTTTAATATTGTTCGTCTTCGTTAGGGAAATCCCCTTTTTTCACATCATCCACATACTGCTGTATGGCTCCCGTCATAACTGTATGCAGATCGGCATAACGACGGAGGAAACGAGGACTGAAACCGTTGGTCATCCCCAGCATGTCCGATACTACCAGCACCTGCCCGTCTACCGCGCCACCGGCTCCGATACCGATAACGGGAATGGTCAGTTCCCTGGCCACACGCTCTGCCAGTGACGCAGGGATTTTCTCAAGTACCAGCGCAAAACACCCTGCCTCTTCCAGCAAATGTGCATCGCTCAACAACTTCTCGGCCTCTTCCTCGTCCTTGGCGCGTACAGTATAGGTTCCATATTTATTGATAGATTGCGGCATTAACCCCAAATGTCCCATGATGGGAATGCCGGCAGCAATGATTTTCTTTACCGCATCAATGATCTCCACACCCCCTTCCAGTTTCAAAGCATCAGCGTGCGTAATCTTCATTACTTTGATCGCATTGGTCACCGCTTCGTATTCGGAAGTCTGGTAAGTGCCAAAAGGCAGATCCACCACAACAAGCGCGCGTTTCACCCCACGGACCACAGACTTTCCATGATAAATCATCTGATCAAGGGTGATAGGAAGTGTGGTCACATTTCCTGCCATGACATTCGAAGCGGAGTCGCCTACCAATATAACATCGATGCCTGCGCCATCTACAATCTGCGCTGTCGTGTAATCATAGGAGGTAAGCATAGAAATTTTCTCGCCTCTCTGCTTCATTTCCACCAAACGGTGGGTAGTTACTTTGCGTGTATCACCTGAAATATATCCTGCCATATTTACTTTAATTTATAAAAAACGGCTGCAAAGGTAGATGTTTTAGTTGACATTACCTCATCATATTCTTCATTTTTTCGAAACTGAATCCATTAAAGTCCTGAATAACAGCATTTGCCTTGTCACGTATTTGCTCTTCAGGATTGGTGGTAGCCAGTCCTATCACAGTCATTCCGGCACGATTCCCCGCCTCAAGCCCATGAAACGAGTCCTCGAAAACCACACAGTTCTCCGGCACGGTGTCAAAAACTGTCGCACCTAACAGAAAGCATTCGGGGTCAGGCTTGGAATGAGTAAACATTTCAGCAGTGAGGATACGGTCCACACTTTGCTTCAATTCCGGGTGTGCTTTATATACGTTGCTCATCTTCATCTCATTTGAACTTGTGACTATAGCTATCTTTACCCCGTTTTCCCTCAATTCTTTCAGGAAAGCCTCTACGCCCGGGATATAATTATATAACATATTTTTTTCAAATTTGTTCAAATCTTCTGTAATTTCATGCTGCACCTCTTCCATTCCGGCAAAATAGTTGGCATAAATCTGTGTCAAGGTCTGTCCTTTTATCAACCGGCCGAATTCGGGAAGCTCCGGATGGTATTTCCGTCCTTGTTCATTCCAGAATATACTATACTGAGTCTCAGTATCCATTACCACTCCGTCAAAATCGAATAAAGCTGCTATGCTTTTTGTTGAATTCATATTACTTTTAGTTTGATTTAACGCCCCAAAGGTCCGAATAATCCTCCATATTCCTAACTTTGCAAAGCTTAAAAATAACAAAAACGCGAATGAAAGAAAACAACCCGCACATACTGGGTACAGAAAAGGTCGGAAAGCTACTTTTAGAGTACTCTATCCCTGCCATCATAGGGATGACACTGACATCACTGTACAATATTATTGATAGTGTATTTATCGGTCATGGTGTCGGCGCCATGGCCATATCGGGCTTGGCTATTTCTTTTCCGCTGATGAATCTGCTGGTGGCATTCTGTACACTGGTCGGGGTGGGTGGCGCTACCATTTCTTCTATCCGCCTGGGGCAGAAGGATACGGACGGTGCCGAGAAAGTGCTGGGAAACGTAACGGTGCTCTGTGTGATAAATTCTATTTTCTACGGAGGCATCACCCTGCTGTTTCTGGACCGGATTCTGTTCTTCTTCGGGGCAAGCCATGACACGTTGCCATACGCCCGCGACTTTATGCAGATTATATTAATAGGAAGTCCTGTCACCTATGTAATGATCGGACTGAATAATATCATGCGTGCCACCGGTTATCCCCGAAAGGCGATGCTGTCCTCCATGCTGACAGTGGGATGCAACATTATTCTGGCTCCTGTCTTTATTTTCTGGCTCGGTTGGGGAATCCGCGGAGCAGCCACGGCAACCATCCTTTCACAGTTTGCCGGCATGATATGGGTGCTGAGCCATTTCATGCAGGAAAAAAGTTATATCCGCTTCAAGAAAGGGATATTCAAATTAAGGAAACGGATCGTAGAGAATATCTTCAGTATAGGTATGTCGCCGTTCCTGATGAATGTCTGCGCTTCGGCCATTGTCATTATATTCAACAAGAGCCTGCTGCTCTACGGGGGCGATCTGGCTATCGGCGCATACGGCATATTAAACCGTCTGCTGATGCTGTTTGTAATGGTTATCATGGGGCTGACTATGGGAATGCAACCGATTGTGGGCTATAATCATGGCGCACACAAATTCGGCCGGGTGAAGCAGACTTTGAAATATTGCATGATTGCAGGGGGGTGCATCACTTCGTTGGGATTTGCTTTCAGCGAACTTTTCCCTAATTTGGTTGTTAATATGTTTACAGACGATAAAGAACTTACAGCATTGGCACGCACCGGGTTACAAATCGGAGTACTGATGTTTCCTTTCGTGGGAATACAAATTGTAATTTCCAGTTTCTTCCAATCTATCGGGAAAGCGAAAATTTCTATCTTCCTCTCCTTGTCCCGCCAACTGTTGTATTTATTACCCTGCCTGCTATTACTACCTCATTGGTGGGGACTGAACGGTATCTGGCTCAGTATGCCTGTATCCGATCTGTTAGCGTTTATCACAGCCTGCCTGATGCTGGCACATCATATTAAAAAATTAAACAAGATCACAGAAGTATGATATTTAATGCAGAAAACATTCTCTTGATAGGTTCCATCCTATTGTTCGTAAGTATTGTAGTGAGTAAGACCGGATACCGGTTCGGAATCCCTACGTTACTTGTTTTTTTATTGGTCGGCATGCTGTTCGGAAGCGATGGTCTGGGACTCCAGTTCCATGATGCGGGCGAAGCCCAGTTCATCGGCATGATGGCCCTTAGCATCATTCTGTTCTCAGGGGGTATGGATACCAAATACTCGGATATCAAGCCTGTATTGCCACAAGGCATACTGCTTTCCACCTTCGGTGTGTTGCTTACTACTATTTTCACCGGATTCTTTATTTATTGGATTTCCGGATTCTCGAATGTCAGCATTACCATGTCCCTGATGACGGCCATGCTGCTGGCGGCTACCATGTCCTCTACGGACTCTGCTTCCGTGTTCAACATCCTGCGCTCGCAAAGCATGAATCTGAAACATAACCTCCGACCGATGCTGGAACTGGAAAGCGGAAGTAATGACCCTATGGCGTATATGCTTACTATCGTCCTGATACAGTTCATCACGTCGGCAGGCATGGGGGCAGACGATATTCTGATTTCATTCCTGATTCAGTTTGCTGTGGGTGGCACATCAGGATTCCTGCTGGGAAAACTGGCGGTAGCAATCATCAACAAGATTGACTTGAAGAACCAGTCACTCTATCCTATCTTGCTGCTGAGCTTTATTTTCTTCACATTCACCATGACCGACCTGTGTAAAGGAAACGGCTATCTGGCTGTCTATATAGCAGGGATGATGGTGGGTAACGCACGCATTGTAAACCGTAAGGAGATCGCTACTTTTATGAGCGGCATGACCTGGCTCTTCCAAATTATCATGTTCCTGAGCCTGGGATTGCTGGTGAATCCCCATGAAATGTTGTCCATCGCCATACCGGCAACCTTGATCGGCATTTTCATGATTGTCCTCGCCCGCCCGCTCAGTGTCCTGCTCTGCCTCCTTCCCTTTAAAAAGATGAACATCAACTCACGGCTGTTTATTTCCTGGGTGGGATTGCGCGGAGCAGTACCTATCATATTCGCCACTTATCCAGTAGTAGCTGATGTGCCGGGATCTACTCAGATTTTCAATATCGTATTCTTCATTACCATATTGTCTTTAGTGGTTCAGGGAACGACCATTTCATGGATGGCCAAATTACTCCATCTGGATACCCCACTGGAAAAAACAGGAAATGATTTCGGAGTAGAGATACCGGAGGAAATCAATACAGACCTCCGCGATATCGTACTGACGGAAGAAATGCTGGCAAAAGGAAACAGACTAATGGATATGAACCTGCCTAAAGGTATGCTGGTGATGCTGATAAAAAGAGGAAACGAGTTCATGATTCCCAATGGCTCTCTGCAACTGCACGCCGGTGACAAGCTGCTGATTATCTCGGAAAGCAAAACGAAATAAAAAATTTGCCCATGTGCCCACGTGCTGCGCTATGGTCCCGCATGGCAATTGGCACATGGGCAAATTCGCACATTATTCAACTGAGCAACAGCATGATATTCAATGCGGAGACAATCACCGCAATGGTATAAAGCACGAATGAACTCCACCGGGAGTTGGCATATTTGCCCATCACCCGTTTGGAAGAGGTCAGTCCTACTTGCAGGAACACCGTGAAAGGCAGCTGGATACTCAGAATCATCTGAGAAATGATAAGTCCGTAAAAGGGATTCTCAATAAAGAAGATAAGAACCAATGCTATCCCCAAAGAAATCAAAATACCGACCTTAGAGTGGATATCCTTGATATGATAAGACTCACCGAAAATACCCGCAAAGATAGAACCTGCCGCCATACCACTGGTTATGGTGGAGGAAATCCCCGCCATCAGCAATGCCAGGGCAAAGATGATTCCGGCATGGCTGCCCAGCAACGGGTCAAGCAACGACTTCGCCTGCTGCAACTCTTCCACCGGAGTCCGAGTGCGGAAGAAAGTAGCGGCTGCCAGTAAGATCATGGCACTATTGATGGCCCATCCTACAATCATGGAGAACAAAGTATCATAGAATTCATATTTCAATACTTTACGAATGGAGCTCTCGTCCTGCTTGTTGTACTCGTGGCTCTGTATCACCTCTGAATGCAAGAAAAGGTTATGTGGCATAACCACTGCCCCAAGTACGCTCATGATAATCAGCATACTGCCCTGGGGTATCTCAGGAACCACCCAGGAACGGACTGCCACAGGCCAGTCAATATCTACCAAAAACAACTCATACAGAAACGAAAGGCCGATTACGGATACAAAAGCAATGATGGCTCTTTCTATCTTTTTATATGAATTGGAAAAGAGCATAATGACGACAAACATCGTAGTAAGGACAGATCCCCAGGCAATGGGAATTTCCAAAAGCATCTGCAAGGCAATGGCTCCTCCCAGTATCTCCGCCAGCGAAGTGGATATGGAGGCCAGCACCGCGCTGCCCAAAATGGGACGGGATATCCACTTGGGACAATACTGCGTGGCTGCTTCACTCAGGCACAATCCCGTCACAATGCCCAGGTGGGCCACATTGTGCTGCAACACAATCAACATAATGGTAGACAAGGTCACCACCCACAACAACGCGTAACCAAATTCGGAACCGGCCGCAAAATTCGAGGCCCAGTTTCCCGGATCAATAAAACCTACAGTAACCAGTAATCCGGGACCAATATATTTAAAGAAATCAAGACCACCCAGATAACGCTTGTGGTCCGTACGTTTTAATTCATCTATAATGCGAGACATGTTTTACTTTTTTTGTTTGCACAAACTTACTAATAAAAAACAAAAATCCATTTGCTTTGTTCAAACTTATAGTTTACTTTCGCTTCAAAATACCGATTTATAATGAAAAGAGAAACAGTTATAATAGCGGCCCTAGGCATCCTTACTTTGGCAGGATGTAATAATAACCACCGTTCACAAGTCCGTAAATTCAAACAGACAGCCGAAAAGACCAACCGGTCCTGCCCCACACGCATGAACGAAACGATTACACTGGACAGCACCTGTTATAATGAGAAAGATAATAGTGTGAGCTATTTCTACAGTGTTACAGGAGAACTGGACAACGCCACTTATATGAACACCCATTATGCCGCCTTTAAACAAGCCCTGCAGGATGCAGTAGACAACTCGGTGGAAATGGAGGAATACCGGAAATTCGGTACTTCCATCCGCTATATCTATTATTCGGGATCAAGTAAAAGGCAACTGGCTGCATTCTCCTTCAATTCCCCCAAATAGATTCCGTTTCAGCCCATCCGGATGCATGATACCACGCTATGGAAGACTTGAAATAATTGTTCCAAAGCAAATATTTGGGAGTGGTGAATGAATTGGGGATATACATACCCATTCCACTGTAGTTATCCCCATCTATTCTGTACAAGGATGAGGTGGGATAATGAGTATAACCTGTATAAACGACCGTCTTCTTTAATTGTTGCGTAAAATCGTCCGGAGCCATTCCTCCACACAATTTTTCAATAAACTGTAACATATCATAGGCATATCCTTTGAAGTTGCTGCTGCCTTTGCCATATTGCTGCAAATCAGCTGTATCCACGTTCTTCAGGCTATCCTGATTGGACAAAATCACACTTCTGACCGCTTCCGCCAAGCCTTCCATCTGATTGCAATCCACTGCCGAAATGGTTCCCCAACCATTATAGTTATAATAATCTATATAATCTTTACAGATTGGCCCCAAATAATCCTTGATCGCATTTTCATACAAATAAGGCATCACACTTGCATAAGGAAATCCGGCTGCCGGTATATCAAGTACAGAAGCGATACAGTATCTGGCAGCATCCTTCAGCTCATAATACACCTCGGCACACCCCATCATACACGCATCAAACAAGACAAAATCAAACTTTTGAGGATTTACCGTACGCAACACTTCCGCCAATTCCGGTATCAACGCTGTGTCACTGGAATACCGCCCGCCATCTTGTCCTATAGAACGGGTGCCGGTAATAGTGGGCAACCATCCCGAACCGTGAGATCCAAAGATTATTCCATAACTTTCCGACGGGTAAGCACTCATCATATCACCTATCACTGTCTGCATGACGGTTTTCTCCGTCGATGTCTGAGGGGGATATTTTTTTCTGATGTTACCAATACCAATCAAATCATAGATAGATGTATTCTTATCAGCCATCATTGCATCTATCGTTCCTTTAGACAGGCTGTTGATACCCCCCTGACCATTGGTTACATATTCTACGATACAAGGCTCCGGCCAACTGATATCCGAAGCCTCACCATCCCAATATACCAATAAAGCAGCCGAATCCTTCATAGCCTGAAGTCCTTGCATCATCGTCTGAATATTATCACGCAAACTGGAATTCAAACTGTTATCCGCCCAAAAGAATGCCAGAACCGTTCTTCCGGCATGTTGCTGAGGAATCACGATTGTTTCCTTCTCACAAGAGAAGAAAAAGCAGGCTGCCAAGAATAGAAATAGAATCTTTTTCATAAGAAAAGGATTACTCTTCCGGTTTCTTGAACTTGAACGCATTGGGGTTCACTTCGCGAATCAGCAAGGTCTTTCCTTTTTGATACTTGGTCTTCATCTTGTTGATGGTCTTCTGCAGTTTCTTTCTGCTGTTCGAGAAATAAACAAAGCAAGTACGGTTCGTCAGCCCTTCCTCGTTTTCCAGATAATTTTTCAGCTGATAACTGTATTGTGAGCGTTCCGGCAACATCTTATTCTTATCCAGACTCACACTGTCCAGCAACTGGATTTCCGTGAAATAAACCAATGAATCTGTAAACGATGCGGATACGCCTACTATATAAACCTGTCTCTTATACACATCTCCGAGCCCACGAGACGGAGCTACATCTC
>ERZ1027077.665-NODE-665-length-11268-cov-5.643450_pt1 | contig 11268 bp, 9 predicted proteins | sample MGYA00519280_ERZ1027077 | MGnify/ENA primary metagenome ERZ1027077 (study PRJEB26926, sample SAMN06164528) | human gut metagenome | biome: ENVO:00009003; feature: ENVO:2100002; material: ENVO:00002003 | host: Homo sapiens | place: USA | collected 2012 ... | reverse complement strand
GCCCAGATTATACTTCGGACAGTCTCGCTTTTTATTTACTCATTCACCGGATTCACATGAACCATGCAGTGTTTTACGTCTTTAAAATTCTTCTCTATACTATGATGAACATTTTCCGCAATGTCATGTGCCTCATCCAGAGGAATCGTTCCATCTGCTGAAATTTCAATATCCACATACATCTTAGAACCAAATAATCGTGTCTGGAGAAGGTCGATTCCCTTCACTCCTTTCACTCCCATGATCACTTCTCTCATGCTCTCTTCTGTTGCATCATCACAGGAATGGTCAACCATCTTATCAATTGCATCTCTGAAAATATCTACAGATGCTTTCACGATCAGTACACAGATTGCCACACTGGCAATCGGATCCAGAATCGGGAAGCCAAGTCTCGCACCCAGGATACCGATAAATGCACCAACAGAGGACATTGCGTCTGAACGATGATGCCATGCATCTGCCATCAGTGCACCGGAATTTATTTTCTTCGCAGCACTTCTGGTATACCAGAACATCCACTCCTTCACTACAATAGAAACAACTGCCGCAATCAGTGCCAATGTTCCGGGAATTGCAATGCTTGCTCCTGAAGTACTCTTAATAATGTTCTCAATTCCATTCATACCAATTCCGATACCGGTTGCCAGAAGTAACCCGGACAAAATAATGGAAGATACACATTCCATCCGCTCATGTCCATACTGATGCTCCTTATCGGATTTTTTGCTGGATAAATTCACACCGACTATTACTACGAAAGTACTTCCCACATCAGATGCTGAATGAATCGCATCTGAGATCATAGCACCTGAATGTGCCAGAATTCCGGCAAGTAATTTAAATAAGGAAAGTAACAGGTTTACTGCAATACTCACACCTGATACCTTCATTGCCACCTTATGTTCCCATGCAGGCTCTTCCTTCTTAGCTGTCGTGTTACTGTTTGTCTTGTCTGACATTGCTGTCATGTTTAATTTTTTTGTCTGTTCCATAACCAGGACCTCCTAAATTTTCTTTTCAAATATATAAGCTTTTGTACTTTCCTATATTTGAGTTTACAGGTTCTTCTTATGTCACATACATTGCGTCACAGTCAGAAAACATATTTCCTTTCTGCGACTTATCAAAGTGCGGTCTTACAGGGGTCTTTTTGTAACTCTGAATTGCACCCGTTTCAAAAAATTCTCCTAAAAGAAAATTCCTCTAAAAGAAAATCTCTCCAAAACGTATTTTCCAGAAAACAAAAAGACACACCTGCGGAACATACACTGTCCCACAGATATGTCTGAAAATTTTCATATCTGCTGCCGCTTCACGCGGCCCGGCCCCACGCCCTCGAACACCTCGGGCATCGCCTGCTCAGTTTGTACTGTTGATCTCGCATTCTGTTGAATGTAATGCAGTGCAAAGAGAATTAATGTTACATATATCAATTCACAAATAGCATGATGTGAATCAAACAACAAGTCATATTATAATAGTTTTATAAGACTGTTTCTATTTGACTTTCACTGATGATACACTATAGTATATCGGTTAGTCAAGCCAAATGTTATTGAAAATTTTTATCATGATGAAACAATATTCTGCAGCCACACACCCTTCTTAACCAGCACAAATCCGATCACACATTTGATCAGATCTGCCAGCTGCACGCATGCATAAATCACAAGCACATGAATCCCTGTATAACGACTTAGTACAAAGGCGATCGGCACACTGATGCACCAGATAAACACACTGTCAAACAGGAACGTAATGATGGTCTTTCCACCGGAACGCAGGGTAAAGTAGGTTGCATGCAGGAATGCATTCTGCGGCATAAAGAATGCAGTGATCATGATCAGATACTTCGCCAGCCCCCTGGCTTCCTGATTGGTATTATAAAGCATTGGAAACAGCGGAGCCATAATAAACATGACAATTGCAACCCCTGTACAGCACATTACTGAGAAGGCAATCATCTTGTTATCTGTGTCTCTCGCTTTCTTCATATCTCCCGCTCCCAGAAGCTGTCCTACAATGATTGCCACGGAATCTCCCAGGGCAATAAACACAATATTAAACACATTGTTGATAGTATTGGAAATATTCAGAGAAGCAACCACATTCAGCCCTCGAACCGAATAACACTGTGTCAGCATAGCCATAGCTGAAGCCCATAAAGTCTCATTAAATAACAGCGGAGTCCCCTTGACCAGAATTTTCTTTGTCAGATTTGCAGGAACCTTAAGCGTGCTATACAACCCTTTTGCAAAGGGATTCTTCTCCGTATGCCTGTGTGTCCAGCTGATTACAATTGCAGCCTCCACATAACGTGACAGCACAGTTGCGATTGCCGCACCTCTCACACCCAGTCTTGGGAAGAAAAATACACCATAGATCAACAGGTAGTTAAATAACAGGTTCACACAGATTGCCACAACTCCTGCTTTCATAGGAAGAACCGTCTCTCCGCACTCTCGCAGAGTACTGGAATAAATCTGCACCATCATAAAAGGTGGTAATCCCAACAGCATAATATCCAGATACTGTTTTCCATAATTCAGTGTATCTGCAATCTGCTGCGCAGTTCCATCCCCCTGCAGATACATACTGATCAGATTCTCTCCAACCGTCAGAAGCAGCAAAGTCGTCCCGATGGTCAGGATCACAGCCATCCATAACTTATACCTGAATGTCTGCCGCACTCCTTCATTGTCCTTCTGTCCAAAGTACTGTGCTGTAAAAATCCCTGCCCCGGATACTCCTCCGAAAATACACAGATTATAAACAAAAATCAGCTGATTCACAATGGAAGCCCCTGACATCTGCTCCGTACCGATCCGCCCGATCATAATATTATCCAGCAGACTTACGAAATTCGTAATTCCATTCTGAATCATAATCGGCACAGCCACAGCCAGAACCATCATATAAAACCTCCTGTCACCGATAAACTTCTTACGAAACGATAACCTTTCTTTTGTCCTCTCCATAATTTTTTCCTCATCCTTCTTCATAAAAAGAGACTGTCCAAAGACAGTCCTCGCCCTAAGCGTTGTATCACCTACAATACTATATATTTCTCCCTATTTCAACCCCATATTTTTATTTTTTCTTCTCATAAATACTCTATACACCAAAAAAGCATTTCAGTCTGCTGTATGATGCAAAACTGAAATGCTTTTCATTTTTTATGCTGCCTGTTCTTTTTTCTTACCGGTAACTGTAAGCAGATGACTCTTGATCAGTACCGGACGTACTGCATTGTAGATCACTGCTACTAGGATCACAGAAACTACTGCATTGAATAATGTGGCTACAGCACTCATTTTTGCAAGTGCCTGTGCCAGTTCCTGAGGCTGTCCGAGAATATACTGTTTGTAGAAATATCCTACGATCGGATCTGCCACAACATTAAACGCAAGACCTGCTACAGAAGCAATCACGCTCCATTTGAAAACATATTTTTTATCTGTGCTTTCATTGATCTTTGCAATCTTATGTGCTACCAGACCTGTGATCAGACCAATACAGAATTTCAGTACAAATGTCTTTGGTGCGCCTGTGATATACACAGGATCCATCAGGTCTGCGATTCCCATTCCGATGGCACCGGATAATCCGCCGTATACACCGCCGATCAGAAGTGCTGCCAGTACGCAGAATGCATTTCCAATATGGATAGATGTTGCATCACCGCCCGGTACAGGGATCTTAATCTGCAAGAATGTAAAGGATACATAGCATAATGCAGCCATAAGAGCTGTCTCTGCAAGTTTTGTAATTGTGCTGTTCTGAGTATTCATAATAACTGTCCCCTCTCATATGATCTGATAGAAGGCCCATATCAATAAGCCAGATTGCCTGTTTGATTCTCACTATCAGATTTTTTATATATTGACGCATCAATATGTTGAAGTTATCATACGCGAAATGTGTCATTATTTCAATGACCAATTTTTTGAATTTTTTAGGGGTCAGATTGAATATTATGCAAAAAAACCCTCTGTCTGCATGCTGCTCACATGAAAACAGAGGGCTTCATTATTCTATTTGCTTAAATCCTTGCTACGCCTGATTTTCTTGCTGCTTCTGCTACAGCTTTAGCTACAGCGTCTTTTACGCGTGGGTCAAATGCTGCCGGAAGAATATATTCCGCTGTTAATTCTTCGTCACTTACCAGACCTGCAATTGCATATGCTGCTGCAACTTTCATTTCATCGTTAACATCTGATGCTCTTGCGTCCAGTACACCACGGAAAAGTCCCGGGAAGCAGAGTACGTTGTTTACCTGGTTCGGGTAATCAGAACGTCCTGTGGATACCACTGCTGCGCCTGCTGCTTTTGCTTCGTCAGGGAAAATCTCAGGTACCGGGTTTGCACATGCAAAGATAATAGGATCTTTTGCCATTGTGCGGACCATATCCTGTGTCAGTGTTCCAGGTGCGGATACACCGATGAAGATGTCTGCGCCTTTGATCACTTCTGCAAGAGTACCTTTCTCTTTGTTGAAGTTTGTGATCTTAGCCATCTCTTCTTTAATCGGGTTTAATCCTTCTCTGCCTTCGTAGATTGCACCCTTTCTGTCTGTCATGATTACATTCTTAAGTCCCATGGACATTAACAGTTTGATGATAGCGATACCTGCAGCACCTGCTCCGGAGGTAACGATCTTCACTTCATCAAGCTTCTTGCCAACCAGTTTCAATGCGTTGATAACACCTGCAAGTGTGATAACTGCTGTTCCGTGCTGGTCATCGTGGAAGATCGGAATATCACAGCACTCTTTCAGTTTCTTTTCGATTTCAAAACATCTCGGTGCGGAAATATCCTCAAGGTTGATTCCTCCAAAGGATCCGGCCAGAAGGCTTACTGTCTTAACGATCTCATCAACATCTTTACTGCGGACACAGAGCGGAATCGCGTCTACACCGCCAAATTCTTTAAAGAGTACACATTTGCCTTCCATAACAGGCATACCTGCTTCCGGTCCGATATCTCCCAGTCCAAGTACCGCAGTTCCGTCTGTTACAACAGCAACTGTATTCCAACGTCTTGTCAGATCATAACTCTTGTTTACATCCTTCTGGATCTCCAGACAAGGCTGAGCAACACCCGGTGTGTAAGCAAGGCTTAAAGCATCTTTGGAATCTACTTTGGCTCTTGATACAACCTCAATTTTACCTTTTAAGTCATAATGCATTTTTAAAGATTCTTTTGCGTAGTCCATTTTGTTTTGGCTCCCTTCTGCACTCTTTTTTTGAGACGCCTACATTGTAACATTAACCCGGCTCAGATTCTACTGTTTTTCTGACCTTTTTTATCAAAATAACTAAAACCGCATCTTCCTGTAGAAAATTAGGAAGATGCGGTTTCAGTTATTGTACTTTATCATTTGATATCAGGTTCCAAAAGAAACTTATTATCATTATTTATCTGTATCAAAATGTACTTCTGTACCGGCAACTGCCCGCTCATCCAGAAGCTGTTTGAAGGTCTTGGTCTTTGCTTTTTCTTCATAGTTATCAGACCAGTAGTAGCCTTTCAGCTCGTCCATATACTCATAGTAGTCGCAAAGATAGATATATACTGTGGAAACATCCCTGTCCTGTATTGCATATGTGTCCGCATTACTGTTTGCCACTCCGCCATATGGCATGATATCTCCATTGGCATCCAGCATAACAGCAACATATTTTGTTTCCGGATCCTGCATTTTCATAGTGATCTCAAATGGTGTTTTCGTAATGGAGAGAACACCATCTCCATTTTCATCCACCACATTTACATCCTTTTCAACAGTATCGGAAGTATTTTTCTCTACATTTACGTTGAATTTCCAGTCACCTTTCAGTGTCCATGAGTTATATCTGTTATCACCTTCGTTTGCCTCAGGATATCGTTCATAATACTCATTCCACATCTCAGTGAAAAACTGATGTTCCAGATTCTTCTGCTCTTCTGTCAGGCTCTCATAATCTGCATCGTCTGTACTGATTCCATGCTCTGCCATTTTCTGATTATATTCATCCCGCAGATCCTGAGGGATATCCGGGGTGGTATCCTGGTCATCCGGAAGAGTACCCACAATATCTTTCAGATCCAGCTCCATGATAAACCTGTCAGGTACTTTTATGTCTTTGACATAATCGCTGATTGCCGGACCTCCCACCTGAGGAAGCTTCGCGTCACTGTATTCATCCATTCCCAGTGCCTGGGCTAACTTATCAAAACTAAACTCCTCAGAATCTACATCAATCCCTTTTTCTTTGAAAAATGCGTTACGCACCTCATAAAATTTTGTCCATCCTGCATCATCCACTGTCATATCTTCTACAGGAATACGCAAAACTCCTGCATAGGTGTTATCATCCAGCATTTTTCCATCCAGATAAGCATTGAACAGATTACTTTTTTCATCCATGTAATCATATTTCACTGTAGAATTCTCGCTGAGCTTAATATTGGGTTTTCCATCAGATGTAATGAATGTATCCGGGAATTTATCCTCTGTATGGATTGTCATGGACAGGTACAGAGCCATTTCATTACAGTATACTTCTGAAAGCGTGACAGTTGTTCCATCTACTGTTTTACTGTATGATTCATTGTCTTTCGTTTTATCTGCATTGTTATTTTCTGTTGTATTCTGATCCTCAGACTGTGCATTTTGAGAATTACTGCTGCTCTCCTGACTTCCATCAGCATCTGCAGACAGTGTATCTTCTGCAGATGCTGTCAGCTGCTTTGCGTATTTCGAATAATCACCATAAAATCCCAGGGAATTGCCGAGCTGCTTAAACACATTTCCGACCAGAGGAATGTTCTCTGCAAATGCAGGATTTGTGATACACACTGCGGAAAACACAGCTGTCGCTGCGGTCAGTCCCAAAGCTGTTTTGTACACTGTTTTGAATTTCTTATGCGATTTTACTGTTCCTGTGGATTTCTTTCCGGAACTTCCTGTTGATTTCTTTGTTGATTTTTCTGTTGATTTCTCTGGCAATCTTTGCACAATATTCTCTGCATTTTCCACATTTTCAGAAGCTACTGCCATTTCCCTGATTCTAGCAAATGCTTCGTTTTTTGCATCTTCTGCCTGCTTTGGCAATGGAAAATCTGCCTGCATGATTTCCTCTATCGCATTATCATTTCTGTTATTCTTTTCTTTATCAAAATCCAACTTCTTCGCCATAATCACTTCATCCCTTTCTTGCACTTACCGTTATACTTCCTGCTGTTACCGATCCTGTTCTCATATTTCCATTCTGGTTTTCCGCAAGCTCTTCTGTTATACCTGTAAATTCGCTGTTTTTCTTTTTCTTCTGCTGCAGTCTTTCCTTCTGAATATTATCTTCTGCTGAAGTATATTCCTGCTTTAGCTGCACCCGGGCCCTGACCAGTCTGGTTTTTACTGTGTTTTCATTCATATTTAATATAGAAGCAATGTCTGCAATCCGAAATCCCTCTACATAATACAGAACCAGTATGATCCTGTAGGATTCGTCCAACATTCCAAGCATTTCCTTGAACTCAAATTCCTCAATGGACATATCCTGTCCGGGGACTTCCGGAAGTTCTTCGGCTCTGCTGAAATTTTTGTAGTGTCTGTGGATTTTATTGCATTCATTAATCAGGATCCGGATCATCCAGGTTTTGAAATATTCCGGATTCTTAAGAGTATGTATTTTTTCAAAGCAGGTAAGTATGGTATCCTGCATGGCATCTGCGGCATCCTCATCATTATCCAAAATTCCCCGCGCCACCTTGTACATTGCCAGAGAATTCTTTTCCATCAGTTCCAGAAATGCATCCGCATCTCCTGAGATGGAGCGTTTTACCAACTGTATCAAATGCTGATCCTCCTTGCTTAGAGTTTTATGTGTTACTGTTTACTTCATGTCCAGTAGCTCTTATGTTTTTACAAATATGTTTCATTCGAATGAAGCTTTGTTGTTTTGTTTTACACTTATTAGATGGGGAATTATAGAGAAAAGTTTCATATCTTTTAAATAAATTTTCAGGTACCGAATTTTTATAGTTATTATAACTTCTCGTCCGCATATAATTGTAATACAAACAAATTATAATCCCTGGATTTTCCCACAAAAAAAACCGGCACATTTCTGCACCGGTTTTTATCACTCATAATCTTTCTTAATGTTTTCCTTTTATTCTTCAGCATTCAGCCTCTTCTGATACATAGACTGGAGCAGAAATTTTCCTGTCTCTGTTTTGAATACTTTTTCCAGCATGTTTCTCACATTGTTTCCGGAAAAATTACTCTCATCTGCATTTACCAGATAATCTGCCTCTATCATGATCTGATAATCAATACCATTGATTCCGGTTATTGTATGATGATGACTTACAATATAAGAAACACGATCTACAAATTCTTTCGGCAGATCTGAATCTACAAAAAATTCCTCTATCAGTGCCGCACTTTCTTCCTCCTGATGTTTACCGTTGGCATTTCCGTATTTTACTCTGCAGAGAGGGCAGGCAATATCATGGACAACCGCAGTAACCTCCACCAGCTTCTGCTGCTCCGGTGACAGATTTTCGCCCTCTGCGATTGTTTTTGCATATGCGTATACTTTCATGAAATGGTTGATGTCATGAAGATCTCCCTTGGAATACTCTACCATTTTCTTTACAACTTCTGCTACTGTCATGCTTTGTTCCTGCCTTTCTCTTACGGGTTTATTTACTTGTGCACTCCGTTCTCAGTAACCGGGTTTATCTTATTCTGAAAAACAGCAGAATCTTTCGATCCTGCTGTTTACAATTATCAATTATTTGCAGAGTTCCTCTGCCATGGCCTCAATCTCTGCTTCGTTTGCTTCGCTTAAGGAAGAAGTGATCTTTACATTATTTTCAAGCCATGTGATATTTTTACTCTTTTCAAACATTCCCTGCATGATTCTTGCTGCTGCAGGTGCCCAGCTTCCGTTTTCGATGAGACCGATGGTACGGTTCTGGTAGCTGCGTTCTGTAAGGTTCTCTATGTAGGTACGCATAAACGGGAAAATATCTCCGTTGTATGTAATTGTGGCAAGTACCAGTTTGCCGTAACGGAAAGCATCTTCCACTGCTTTTGCCATGTCATCTCTTGCAAGGTCAAATACAGTTACTTTCGGGCAACCTTTTTCTTCCAGTTTCTGTGCCAGAAGTTCTACTGCTTTCTTTGTGTTTCCGTAAACAGATGTATAGGCGATCACAACACCTTCGCTCTCTACTTTGTAGGAGGACCAGATATCATATTTCTCAAGGTAATGTCCCAAGTTCTCTGTGAGGATTGGACCATGAAGCGGACAGATTGTCTGGATATCCAGAGTTGCGGCAGCTTTCAGAAGCTTCTGAACCTGTGCACCGTATTTTCCAACGATTCCGATATAGTAACGGCGAGCTTCGCAGTCCCAGTCTTCTTCTACGTCAAGTGCTCCGAATTTACCGAAACCGTCTGCTGAGAACAGAACCTTATCAGTACTGTCATATGTAACCATAACCTCCGGCCAGTGAACCATTGGTGCAAATACGAAAGTCAGCACATGTTTTCCAAGTGTCAGGCTGTCACCGTTTGCAACCACCAGTTTCTTTCCGTCCAGATTCAGGTTTCTGAAGAAATTTCCCATCATAGTGAAGGTCTTGGTATTTGCAACTACGGTTGTGTCAGGATATGCTTTCATGAAGTTCTCGATATTTGCGGCATGATCCGGCTCCATATGCTGTACTACCAGATAATCCGGTTTCGCACCGTCCAGGACTTTGGCTACATTTTCAAGCCATTCATCTTTGAAATTAGCATCTACGGTATCCATAACTGCAATCTTTTCATCCATGATCACATATGAGTTATAGGACATACCGTTTGGCACTACATACTGACCTTCAAACAGATCTATCTGATGATCATTTACACCTACATAATAAATATCATTTCCGATTTTCATGATAACATGTTCCTCCTTAGCGATATCAGGGCCGGTCAAATCCGGTTAAAAATTCCAATTTTTTTATTTCTGAACCTATTATATCCACATTCATATCGTTCGTCAAGTTGCATTTTATCTCTAAAATTTCACCCCTTAACTCACATATAAAAAGTAATACTGTCTTTTTATTTAATACCTATTCTGACAAAATTCCATATTCCTTATATAACTGTTTTCGAATATCTGTATTTGTCACAACAGACTGTATTTCTGCACTTCTTCCATCCATAATCAGACGATTAAGCAAAGTGCTTAATCGTTCTTCGCCGATTGCTTCTCCAATTGCCCTGCCTCTTGCTTCTCCAATTGCCCTGCCCCTTGCTTCTCCAATTGCCCTGCCCCTTGCTTCTCCAATTGCTTTTGCCTCTGCTTCCGCCTCTTTTTGAAGCCGTTCGAGCCTTTCAGATTCCAGTTCAAGAACTTTTCCACCCATAATCTCACCTATTCCTTTCCGGACTGTTTTTTCATTCCTGCATATATAGTCCGCTATTTTTATGATCAGTTTATTTAAATTCATGTATAAAGCCGTCTTATCTGCTCCTGAAAGTTCTCTTTCCAGATTTATCCGGATTTCCTCATAGTCATTTAGCAAACTCTGGAACATTTCCGGATTCTCACTCATTTCATGAATATCCTTTTCATATCGCATAATATAAAACGGCAGAAGCATCAGTAAATTTTTTTCAAAAATACTGTTTCTCGTATATGTCTCCAATTTCATTGTCGGAACCCAATAATGTACTATTTTCTCATCCGAAAGTACCATCTCTATCTCCAGAAAATCCGGCGTATTCTTTCCGCTTCTCAAATATAATACGCAGGACTTTGGAAAATCCATCCTGTATTTGCGTCCCTGTTTCTGTGCATTTTCAATTGCTATGGAGAAATCATATTCTATCATACGAATTGCCATAGTTGTATCGTCTACACTTTGACATTCAATATGATACAATTTACCAGCAATCTTTAAACAGGAATCCGTGATAATCTCTCCGTTTTCCTGCTGATGTTCATTGCGCAACTGCACAATCGGTACATTCTCCGGATAAGAAGTATGGAATACTTCATTAATCAAAGGTACTGCCAGATATGGCATTTTCTCAATCATTGTACGAAATACATCATCAAATATCGTATTATTCATTAGATACCTCACTTCTATTCTAACATACGGTAACAATGTTTGAATACCCAATTTGCACAAATATCATAAATCGGATAATCTTTATGTTACTGTTCACACACCACTATCCCGCGAGGTGTTTTGGCATGAATATGCCAA
>ERZ1027077.661-NODE-661-length-11296-cov-5.705364_pt1 | contig 11296 bp, 9 predicted proteins | sample MGYA00519280_ERZ1027077 | MGnify/ENA primary metagenome ERZ1027077 (study PRJEB26926, sample SAMN06164528) | human gut metagenome | biome: ENVO:00009003; feature: ENVO:2100002; material: ENVO:00002003 | host: Homo sapiens | place: USA | collected 2012 ... | reverse complement strand
ACATTTTTGTTAGAACTTTGTAAGAAAACTTGATACAAACGAAGCCACTCTTATTTTACAATAGAGATCAGAGGTGATAACAATGAAAGAAATTTTGAAACTGGATCATATCCAAAAATATTACGGAAATGGCGGAAATGTTACAAAAGCAATTCAGGACATCAGCTTTTCCGTTCAAGAGGGAGAATTTGTAGGAATCATGGGAGCATCTGGCTCCGGCAAGACTACCCTGCTCAACTGTATTTCCACCATTGATACCGTCAGTGCGGGACATATCTATCTGGACGGAACCGATGTGACGGAAATCAACGAAAAACAGATTGCCCGGTTTCGTCGGGAGAATCTTGGATTTGTATTTCAGGATTTTAACCTGCTGGACACTCTGACAATCTCGGAAAACATTGCCTTGGCACTGACTATCAACAAGGTTCCCGCAGGCGAGATTGATGGGCGGGTGCGGGAAATGGCCGGAAAGCTGAATATCACGGACATTCTGGATAAATACCCCTATCAGGTGTCCGGCGGCCAGAAGCAGCGGTGCGCCTGTGCCAGAGCCATTATCAACCAGCCTAAGCTGATTTTGGCGGATGAACCCACCGGTGCGTTAGACAGTCACTCGTCCCAGATGCTGCTCTCGACGATCCAGAGTATCAATGAAGATCTCGGAGCCACGATTCTGATGGTGACACACGATGCTTTCTCGGCAAGCTATGCCAATCGTATTCTCTTTATGAGGGACGGGGCAATCTTTACGGAAATCCGTAAGGGGGGTGATTCCCGCAGGACTTTCTTTGAAAAAATCCTGGATGTCCTTACCATGATGGGAGGGGGCATGAGCGATGTACGCTAAACTTATTTTCAAAAATGCAAAGCGGTCTGTGAAGGACTATTTGATTTATATTGTGACCATGACACTCTGTGTCACCCTGTTCTATGCGTTTTTGTCTATCAGCAGCACCCATTATCATCCGACCATTGGTGCGGAATATAATATTTCCCTGCTGGCTGGAGGTATGAAACTGGCAATTTGCGGGATTAGTTTGCTTTTGTTGTTTCTGATCCACTATGTCAATCGTTTCATGCTGAGAAAAAAGCAAAAGGAGTTTGCCGTTGAGGCAACCTTGGGAATGGAGCAAAAAACCATAGGCCTGCTCTTTTTTGGAGAGACTTTTTTCCTGCTCATATTCTCTGTGTCGGTGGGAATCCTTCTGGGGATGGTCGTTTCTCAGGTCATTACGGCTATGCTGCTTGCTTCTTTTGGGGAACCCTACGCTTTTTCTTGGTCATTTTTCCCGGATACCGTACTGCTGACCGTGGGCTTCTTTGTTGTTTGCCAGATTCTGGTTGGGGTCGGGAATGTCAGAATTCTCAACAAAAGCAGGATTATTGAGCTTATGACGGCAAACCGTCAGAATGAAAAACCGCTTCATAAAAGCAGATGGATGCCGATGATCTGTATTTTCTATGGCATTCTGCTGCTGTGGATGCTGGAGGTAGGTACTGTAAAATATCATTTTTACTTCGATTCCAGACATCCGCTTCCTGTAAAGCTCATGTATTGGGGGAATGTCCTTTTCCCTGCACTGACGCTGCTTTGGGCAATCGCAGGTGCTGTTTTACACAGAAAAATAGGGTTTTCCCGATATCTTTGCGGACTTCTGGCTGGTGCTGTATTGACCGCTATCCCGATTTTTTCCATCGCAGAACTGGAAAAAGCCTACTTCCTTGGATTTGACGCTCCAACTCTGAATCAATATTTGCTGTTTGGGGTTGCGGATATTTTGTTTATCATTTCCGCAGTCATGTATTTATCGAATGCGGCGCTCCTATACTGGAAGGAGTCTAAAGTGTCCCGCAAATATCACAATACGAGTTTATTTCTGTTTGGACAGCTTTCCTCTAAGCTGGCTACCAATACGAAAACGATGACGATCATTTGTGTGACCCTGACTTTTTCTATCTGCTTGTTTGTCATTGCGCCGGTTTTAACGGGATGGAGTCTGGGCTATTTGGACAGTCGGGCTGTCTATGATATTCAAATTTCAAGCCGCTACAACGATGTTTATGAAGTGGAAAATCTTCCGGATACAGACTATGGAGAAATTACTGCGTTCATAGAACAAAACAAAATAGCGATAAAGGACGATTTGACTTTTTCGGAATATCTTCCCAAGCAAAGCGACTTTCACCAGCGAGTAAAGTACAATTTTCCTCCCTTGGCGATCGCACTGAAGGATTATAACGCTGTTCGGAAAATGTTGGGATATGAACCTATTATCTTACAAACGGATGAATTTGCTACCCACTGGCATCGTGCAGCAGAGGACAAGGATATTGAAAACTACATTGCTGAGCATACCTTATTGGAAACTGACGCAGGCACCCTGAAACTCAGTGAGAACGCCGTGTTTCAGGAGCCTGTGGGGGAATCCATCTATAATCTTTATACAGATGTGGTGTATATCATACCTGACGAAATAGCGCAAGTCTTGCTTCCGGTACAGCGCAACCGATTTGTGATGACCCAATATCCGCTTCCCTTCAAAACGGCAGAAATGCTGGAACAGCTTCTTGGGCGTTCTTATCCAGAAGATCCTGATAAAGACAATCTGGCAGGATACAGTACAACTGTCCATACTACGGAAGTGAACCGTATAATCGCCCTTAACTTTATCCTAAAAGCGTCCTTGATCTATGGTGCAATTGTTCTGATGGTGATGTGTCTTACCGTGCTGGCTCTTCAGCAGCTCCTGGATGCAGAAAAAAACAACTACAGATTTTCGGTTCTGCGAAAAATGGGAGTGGAAGAGAAGGACCTGCATACTTTGGTTCTAAAACAGCTTGGTGTTTGGTTTGGGATGCCGATCACAGCGGCAATCGTTGTAGCAATTATTGTGATTGGCTATTTTCTTCAAAGTGTTTCTGCTGAAATCTCAGCTTATATTGGCTGCGGAGCCTTGATGGTACAAGTAGGGATTATCATTGGTATTCTTTTCTTACTGCTGATATGCTACTTCATAAGTACATGGATATTGTTTAAGCGGTCCATTTCGGAGAACTGATAAAGTCACAGTACAAAAAGGAAAAGCCGCCTGTATGAGCATTTGATATGCCCGCACAGGCGGCTTGCTTTATCTCTGGTAATCAGTCCAAAGGTTTATATTCTGTAACAGTTTTCAGGTATGTTTCCGGGTCGCCGTTGAGAACTAAATCTGCATAGGCTGCCGGATCGTTGTAAATCAGCCAGTCCAGCTCTGACCGCTGATATATATTATCGGCAACCTCATTCTCTACCGCAATCGTATCAATGGCAATCATGCTGCCATTTGCAAATTTCAGCTCCACACAGGCAGTATCCATATTGAACTCACAAGAAAGTAAACGCTTCATTTTGCCCTCCTTAGATCATGCCGAAGTGCTTGAGCGCCTCCTTGATTGCTTTTTCCTTATCGGGCGGGCATTGGGGCTGTTTTGCATCATCGGACTTCGGTTTGTTGTAATTTTCTCGCTCGATGATACCGCATTTCTGCTTCACCTGAGCGATATACAAGCTGCTGACCTTGAGTCCGGTATGCTCCAGCACATATTCCTTGATTTCCGAATAGGTGGCTTTCTTCTCTGCATCGGTGAGATCAAGTTCGTCCATGTGGATGTCTACCTCGATATGTTGCTTTGCATTAAGTTTGGACAATAAACATACCGTCTCCACATGCCCCGTATTAGGAAACATATCCACGCAGCAGCACTTCTCCACCTTATACCCTCTCTCCTGCAGAGTAACAAGGTCTCTTGCAAGCGAAGTAGGCTTGCAGGAAATGTACACCATTCTGTCAACACCGTAATCAATAATCTTTTCAAGTGCCTTAGGGTGGATTCCGTCACGAGGTGGGTCAAGTACGATGAAATCTGGCTTAATCTCAATATTATCAAGTGCCTTTAAGACATCATCTGCAATGAACTCACAATTAGTAAGACCGTTCTGGGCTGCATTCTTCTTGGCAGCCTCAACAGCTTCCGCAACAATCTCAACACCGATAACCTTGCTGGCAACTGGAGATAACATCTGCGCAATCGTACCCGTACCTGTATACAGGTCATATATAACCGGTTTGCTGCCAGCCACATCTCCAAATCCGCCAGAAAGCACATACTCCCTCGCCTTAGAGTAAAGCACTTCCGCTCCAAGAGAATTGGTCTGAAAGAATGAGAACGGTGTTATCTTGAAACGCAGTCCAAGAAGCTCCTCTTCAATATAATCCTGACCATACAGAAGCTCAGTTTTCTCGTTAATTACTGCATCTGCAAGGCTGTCGTTAAATGTATGGAGAACACCTGTAAGAGTGCCATTATATTCAATTGATGTCAGGCGGTTTACAAGCTCTGTGAAATCATGCTCAATCTGAGTCGTTGTTACAATATCAACAAGAATCTGTCCTGTCTTTACTGACTTTCTTACAAGAAGATGACGCAGATACCCCTCGTGGCTTAACTTGTGCTGGAAAGGAAGCTCCTTCTCTATTGCATAATCCTGAACGCATGTGAGAATCTTTCTGTAATCCTCATCAATAATCTTACATTCTGTAACTGGAACAATATCATACATGCTGTTTCGTTTGTGAAGTCCGAGTGCAAGAGGTCCGTCCTTGTACTCATCGCCAAATGAAAATTCCATCTTATTACGGTATTCTTCTGTGACCGGACTTCCGATTATCCCCTCAAATGGAAGCTCACCCGAAACAACTTCTCTAAGAAGCTTTTCCACCTGTGTGCTCTTAATCTTTAACTGTTCCTTGTAAGCTACTGTCTGGTAAGTGCAGCCACCGCATTTGCCAAAATGTGGACATGCCGGGTTGGTTTCAAGCGGACTCTTCTCAACAACTTCCATAAGTCTGCCTTCGCAGTGTCCTTTTCTTTTCTTATTCACGCAGAATCTGACAGTCTGTCCAGGAATTGCGTTCTTGACGATTGCCTTTTCCTTCTGTCCGTCCTCATCTGTCACCCACACTGTCGCCTTGTTAGGGAAATCAACCTTTTCAACTTTACCTTCGTATACGCTTCCTTTTTTCAATCTATACTCCATTCCGCACATGAATTGTGCCTGTTATTAACATATTAATAGTTTCTGGCAGCACTTATTCACATAACGGCATACCTTATATAATTTTATCAGAAAAATGTGCTAAAGTATAGTAGTCACATTTACTCCACCACGCTGGCATTCTTTGCCTGCACTGCAGAATGTATTCTTTCAAGTACCTTGTCACACAGCCATGTATAAGCAGCCCCGGCAGCATTCATTCCTATACGTAATGCAACTGCATAAGGCATTCCAAAAAGTCCCGCCGCAATTGATAATGCACCAAATGTATTAAAAGCTGTCTGCCATGCATAACCAGCGGAATATCCGACTCCGATACCACCTATCATGCCTATATACGGATACATTGATTCTGGAAGAACTATATACATCACTGCAAAAATCGCACATCCAACAACATTAAACAATGCCCTGTTTCCAATTCTCTTATCAACATCTTTAGAAAACGGCAGACACACTGACATGCACGCAATTCCAATCCACATTGCCCTAGGCAGTCCCATCAGTGAAACAATCAGCATAGCGCTTGATACGATAAATGTAAGCTTAATGTACCATCTTGTCCTTGCTGAATTAATATTAAATTCCTTAAACAAATCCCAGAATGTTCTTCTATATGGTCTGTTCCTCTGATTCTTATAGAAAATAATCATGCATACTAACATCCCGGCAAGCAGTCCCACAACTCTCATCATATATTCATGGCCTGTGACATCATATCCCTGTAGCAAAAGATACCCAAGAACGAATGTTGAATGATTATACATAATTACATTGTGACATCCCATTATCATAAGAAGCATAATACACACAACATTTATTACAAATGCAGCAACTGGCGGTACCATATTGGAAACCCTCGGTCCTGCTATCAATATTGCATATATTCCCATTATTGAAATCAACCCATGTGATGTCTTAATTCCAAAATCCGCCTGTCTTAATACCAGCACCGCAAGAAGCACTGTAACTCCGACAACACTGTTATTATTCCCCAGCAGCTTACTGAATACTGTAACTACTGCAACGCAGAATATCATAACCAGATACACCTTGAAATTATATATAAAAATATGTCTTCTTTTCTCTTTAGAATCCTGTGTGTTCTTAATAAGCTGTTTTGAACCAGCCGAGCTTAACTGTAACTCCTGATAAAATGTCATAAATTCCTGCTTTCCTTTCCTCCCCTTAAATTTTGCTTAATGACAGGGTTGAGTAATATAACACTGATTACACCCCTATGTCAATTAAGAAATAATTAAATATTATGCAATAAAAAAGCCACAACGGCTGACACATCCTAATGGACATATCAAGCCGGCTGTGGCTTTCAATCATATCGCACTTATTACATTACTTCTCGATGTCTTCGTCCTCAAAATCATCATCAAAATCTTCGTCTTCGAAATCTTCATCATCAAAATCATCTAAATAATCTGGTGTAAAATATCTGTATACAGCATAAGCGATACCAGCAACTGCTGCAACTGCACCAACGATAGCAAGAACAGCTATGATAATTGTGCTGCACTTCTTGCAGCATTTCTTATCTTCATCTTCCTTCTTGCTAATAAGTTCTCCTAATTTAGTAGCTGCGATAAGCTCATCTAATTTTTCTTTACTCATAACAATATCTCCTTTCATACCACGGATTTAATAAATGTATTATAGCATAGCGTTAAACATTTGTCATTATAGTTTTTTAAGTCTGGCAAATCCTGCCAGCATTTTCTTCTGTCCGTACTCTGCAAATTCAACTGTTACCATATAGTCTCTTGCTGAATCCTCTATAGCAAGTACCTTTCCTTCGCCGAATTTCACATGGCTCACCATATCACCGACACTGTAGCCAAGTCCGCCTGAAGATTTTGCACTTATATCTGCACCTCTTGCAGCACCTATTACATTTCTTGAAGATAAGCCGCTTCGTGTAGGCATTCCTGCATAAGCACTTCTTACAGAATCTGCCGGAGTCTTTCTCTTTTCTGGTTTCTTAAGGTCAAATAATTCCATAGGGTCTTTTCCAAATCCCGGATTAGAACCACCATTTATCTTAACCTTTCTTGAACTATATGTTCCTGCTGCCCTTCCGCCTGGTGTGCCACTTCCGTAACTGCTAAGAATTGATCTGGCTGTTGCACGCATGTTAATGCCTGTTGTATCCGGCTCATCTGATGTCCCGCCATATGCAATCCTGCCTTTAGCATACCCACTGGAATTGTTTTCTATGTGCATATATTCTTTAGGAATTTCATTAATGAATCTTGAAACCTTATTCATCTGTGTTTCACCACGTACCATACGCGACTTGGCACTTGTAAGATTAAGTATTTTCTCTGCTCTTGTTATTCCAACATAGCACAGTCTTCTCTCTTCCTCAATCTCAGTTGAATCATCTGACACAATTGTCATATAGCTTGGGAAAAGTCCGTCCTCCATTCCTGTCATATACACGATTGGAAATTCCAGACCTTTCGCACTGTGCAGCGTCATAAGCATTACATGAGGCTCTGACTCATCAAGATTATCAATATCCGCTATTAAGGCAACTTCTTCAAGAAGTCCTGAAAGTGTAGGCTCTTCGCCTGCTTCCTTACAGCCCTCCTCATAGCTTACTACCTTATTAATGAATTCATCCAGATTCTCGCGTCTTGCCTCAACCTCTTCCACCGTTTCATTCTGTGAAAGGCTCTCGATATATCCTGTATCCTCAATTACAGCCTCAGCAAGCTCCTTTAATGACATGAATTCTTCCTTGGCACGCAGTCTTCCAATAAGGTCAACAAATGGCTCTAACTTGGAAAGTGCCGCATTCTTTATTGTGTCAATATCCTTTGCATTGACAAGTGCTTCCCAGAAGGTAATATCATTAAAATCTGCATATTCCTGCAATCTGTCAATCGTAGTATTACCAATTCCTCTCTTCGGAACATTTATAATTCGCTTGACCGCCTGACCATCAAGACCATTATCAATAGTTTTAAGATAAGCAAGAATATCTTTGATTTCCTTTCGCTGATAGAAATTCTGTCCGCCATATATCTTATATGGAATGTTGTGAATCATCAGCTTTTCTTCCAAGGCTCTTGACTGTGCATTAGTTCTGTAAAGAATGGCAACATCATTATAATTCCAGCCATCCCTTACATACTCTGCAATACCACTCGCAACGCCTTCTGCCTCATCATACCCGTTCTCATACAGAGTATAATTGACCTTCTCGCCCTCTCCATTATCAGTCCAGAGTGACTTGCTCTTTCTGCCAATATTATTACTTATCACCGCATTTGCAGCATTAAGAATAGTCTGCGTCGAACGGTAATTCTGCTCAAGCTTTATAACCTTAGCGCCTGTGAACACATTTTCAAAGTTAAGAATATTATAAATGTTTGCTCCACGGAACTTATATATAGACTGGTCATCATCACCAACCACACATATATTGCCATACTTTGCTGCAAGCATTGCAACAAGCTTAAACTGTGATGTATTAGTATCCTGATACTCATCAACCATTATATATCTGAATCTGTCCTGATAATGCTCAAGTACCTCTGCATCACTCTGAAACAGCTCAACCGTCTTGAATATCAGGTCATCAAAATCAAGTGCATTGTTAAGCTTAAGCGTCTTCTGATATTCTCTGTATACGCCCGCAATTCTTCTAAGATTATAGTCGTTACCTGCCTCAAGCTCGAACTCATCAGGAGTCTTTAACTCATCTTTAGCAGATGAAATCTTACTCATAATTGCACGCTCTTTAAGCATCTTCGTATCTATATTCATTTTCTTACATATATCCTTGATTACAGACTTCTGGTCGTCCGTATCATATATCGTAAAGTTATTATCGTATCCAATTCTGTCTATGTATCTTCTTAAAATTCTCACGCATGTTGAGTGGAATGTACTTACCCATACAGCCCCTGCACCCTGTGCCACAGTAGTCTCAACTCGTTCTTTCATCTCTCTTGCAGCTTTATTAGTAAATGTAATTGCCATAATATTATATGGGTCTACTCCGCATTCTTCTATTAAATATGCAATTCTGTTCGTAAGCACACGCGTCTTTCCAGAGCCTGCCCCAGCAATAATAAGCAGCGCGCCATCTGTATATTTAACTGCCCTTTTCTGGCTGTCATTCAAATCTTCTAATCTCATATATCCACCTTCATGCAAATGTGAAATCTATATCCACCTTATTTCTGCCAACTACCACATTATACAAAAACAACGGGATGTTGCCAAGCCAATATGACAACATCCCTGATTGTTATTTATTAAATTCACATATTACTAATTGTCAGATTATGCAAGCTTTGTTCCACAGTTAGAACAGAACTTAGCGCCATTAGTTGGTGTTCCACAGTTAGGACAGAACTTAGGTGCTGTGCCACCTGACACATTTGCATTATTATTCATTGCAGTATTCATGTTATTCATCATCTGCTGTCCAACCTGCATTCCCATCTGGAGCTGCATCATATCACTGGCAATATTCGAACCGCCTCTTGAATTGCCGATACTATCAGCCATAGCCATCTGTGTATATCTGTTCATATCTCCAACCATTGCCTGAGAAGCTGCCTTATTAGTCATCTTCTGTACTTCTTCCGGATAAGAGAAGCTTGAGATAGTAAAGCATGTTATTGTGATTCCTAACTTGCTCATCTCCATATCAAGGTCTGTCTTAATACCCGCTGAGATATCATAAGCATTAGCCTGAAGATTAAACATATCCTTGCCTTCTTTAGAAATCCACTTCATAAGAAGCTGGTCAAGAACTGCTGATATTCTTTCCTTAACATCTGCAACAGTGTACATCTGCTTTACACCTGCTACCTTGTCTATAAGCGTAATGTAATCAGATACTGAAAACGAGAAGTTACCGAAAGCTCTTATTGGCATGCCACCTGGAAGTGCCTGTGTTGGAATAAGAATAGGATTCTTAGTTCCCCACTTCTCTGTGAATTCCTTAGTATTAACGAATAAAACTTCAGCTCTTACTCCACTGTTGAAGCCAAACTTAAAGCCTTTAAGTGTTGATAAGAATGGAATAATCTGTGATTCAATATCAAAGCTTCCCTCGTCCTTAAAAATACCTTCAATCTTACCATTGTACATAAAGATTGCATCCTGGCCGGCGCGGATAATCAGCTTACTGCCTTTCTTGATTTCTCTGTTGGTCCATTTCCAGAAGATTATATCATCTCTGTACTCTTCCCATTCAACTACGTTGGCAAACTGCCCTTTGAATAATCCCATGTTCCCTCTCCTTATCTATGTATTGCTTATCTCATTATAAATGTGCTTCTGAATTATAAGCCCATCTGAGCCTTAAGTGCTGCTAATTCATCATCAACTGCTGTGTTAGCTGGCTCTGCATCATACTTAGCTGCAAGACTGTCAACATCTGCCTCAAGCTGTGTCTGGTTAAGCTCTGCCATTGCATTAGCCTCGTCAAGCATCTTATTAGCCTTAGCCTCCATCTTACCGAATGCATCCATGCTTGTTCCAACACTGTTAACACTTGAACCAACCTTGTTGATTCTCTCCTGAGCCTTAGCTGCTGCAACCTTAGCCTTAACTGCATCTCTTCTTGCTTCAAGAGACTGGATATCCTTGCAGAGCTTATCATGCATCTGACGCATCTTAGCTGCATTGTCTGCTGCAATATTATATGTCTGCTGTAATGTAGCCTGCTTAGAAACTAACTGCTGCTTCTTCTCAAGGAATGTTCTTGCATCTGCCTCGTTGCCAGCCTTAAGAGCCTTTTCTGCATATGACTGATACTTGGCAACATCTGCTGTGCATTCATCAAGCTCTCTTTTACATCTTGTCTCCTCAGCCATAACTGAAGCTGTCTCTGCCTTAACCTTTCCAAGGTCGCTCTCAAGATTTCTCATGTACTGGTCAATCATCTTCTCTGGATCTTCACACTTATCGAGAAGTGCATTGATGTTAGCGCTCATAATGTCCTTGAATCTTGTTAAAATACCCATAATAATCCTCCATTCCTGTGCCGCTTTCTGGCACATATCACCCTCTGGTGCATCCGAATTCTGTCTCCCAGAATTCTTAAAAAACCTTTTTCATTATAATATATCAGGAGTAAAAAGTCACGAATATTTGCTCCTATGAAACATATTTTATATTCTTGTAATAAAAATTAAAATATCATAATATGCACATTACACT
>ERZ1027077.655-NODE-655-length-11358-cov-4.218526_pt1 | contig 11358 bp, 10 predicted proteins | sample MGYA00519280_ERZ1027077 | MGnify/ENA primary metagenome ERZ1027077 (study PRJEB26926, sample SAMN06164528) | human gut metagenome | biome: ENVO:00009003; feature: ENVO:2100002; material: ENVO:00002003 | host: Homo sapiens | place: USA | collected 2012 ... | reverse complement strand
CGAGATGTAGCTCCGTCTCGTGGGCTCGGAGATGTGTATAAGAGACAGGTTTGGATTTATTGACGCAAGAAATATGGATCTTGACAGCATGGATATCACAAAGATGATGAACGATATGCAGAGCATGCAGCCAAAAGCGGAAGTAAAGAAGAAAAAGAAAGACAAAAAAGAAGAGCCAGAGTTTACATTAAAAGATATTCCAGCACCACATCAGATCAAGGCGATGCTGGATGAATATGTTATTGGACAGGATTATGCGAAGAAAGTCATGTCTGTTGCTGTATACAATCATTATAAACGAGTGGTTACAAACACAATGGATGAGATCGAAATCGATAAATCGAATATGCTGATGATCGGACCAACAGGAAGTGGTAAAACATATCTGGTCAAGACACTTGCAAGACTGTTAAAAGTACCACTAGCGATCACAGATGCTACATCCTTAACAGAAGCAGGATATATTGGTGATGACGTAGAAAGTGTTTTATCAAAGCTCTTACAGGCGGCAGATAACGATGTAGACCGTGCAGAACATGGAATCGTATTCATTGACGAGATTGATAAGATTGCCAAGAAACAAAATACAAATAGCAGAGATGTCAGTGGAGAATCCGTTCAGCAAGGATTGCTAAAACTCTTAGAAGGAGCAGAAGTCGAAGTGCCAGTCGGAGCTACAAGCAAGAATGCAATGGTACCACTCACAACGATCAATACAAGGAATATTCTTTTTATCTGTGGTGGAGCCTTCCCGAACTTAGAAGGAATCATCAAAAAACGTCTGATGAAGAAAACATCGATCGGATTTGGAGCAGATTTAAAAGACTGTTTTGATGAGGAAGAAAACATCATTGCACAGGTTACGAATGAAGATTTGAGAGAATATGGATTCATACCGGAATTCATCGGAAGACTTCCAATGATATTTACATTAGAAGGACTGACAAAAGAGATGTTAGTCAAGATTCTAAAAGAACCAAAGAATGCGATCTTAAAACAGTATCAGAAGTTATTAGAATTAGATGAAGTAAAATTAGAATTCGATGAAGGGGCTCTGGAGGCTATCGCAGAACAAGCTCTGAAAAAGAAAACAGGAGCCAGAGCATTACGTGCGATCATCGAGAAATTCATGCTCGACATTATGTACGAGATACCAAAAGACGACACAATCGGAAGCGTAACGATCACAAGAGATTATATTGAGAATCATGGAAATCCAGAGATTCATCTAAGAGATCAGTAAATAAGAATGATACGCCAATATGTATAAATGAAATGCAGCCAGAAAGTTAAATCAATAACTGTCTGGCTGCATTTTATGTTATTTAATATTCTATTAACGAAAGTCTTATTTAATAACCTTGATCCATCCTTCAGGGGCTTCAATATGACCCATCTGGATTCCTGTTAAAGTATCGTATAATTTCTGGATGACAGGTCCCATCTTTTCCATTCCGCTTGGGAAGCAGATTTCATTACCGTGATCATAAATCTTTCCTACTGGAGAGATAACTGCGGCTGTTCCACATAATCCACATTCAGCGAAATCTTTGACTTCATCAAATAATACTTCACGTTCTTCGACTTCAAGTCCAAGGTATTCTTTGGCTACATAAACTAAAGAACGACGAGTGATAGATGGAAGGATACTGTCAGATTTAGGTGTTACAACTTTACCATCTTTTGTAATAAAGATGAAGTTAGCTCCACCTGTTTCTTCTACTTTTGTTCTTGTTGCTGGGTCAAGATACATATTCTCATCAAATCCCTGACGATGAGCTTCCATGATTGGGTAAAGGCTCATAGCATAGTTTAATCCGGCTTTGATATTACCTGTTCCACGAGGAGCAGCACGATCATAATCACTGACACGGATAGTAATAGGTTTAGCTCCTTCTTTGAAGTATGGTCCTACTGGTGTAGTAAAGATACGGAACTGATATTCATTTGCTGGTTTTACACCGATCACAGGATCACTTCCGAACATATAAGGACGGATATATAATGTAGCACCAGAACCGAAAGGTGGTACGAATGCTTCATTCGCTGCAACGACTTTCTCGATCGCTTCTACAAATTTATCTTCAGGGAATACAGGCATCTCAAGTCTTCTGCATGAATCTGCCATACGGCTTGCATTTAAGTCAGGACGGAATACAACGATATGTCCATCTTCTGTTGTGTAAGCTTTCATTCCTTCAAAACATGTCTGAGCGTACTGTAATACACCGGCACATTCAGAGATTGTGATGTTGGCATCTGTTGTTAATTCACCTTCATCCCATGCTCCATCTTTGTAATTAGCTACAAAACGGTAATCTGTTGGCATATAACCGAAACCGATGTTAGCCCAGTCGATATTTTTCTTTTCCATAATATTAATGCACTTCCTTTTATTCGTATTGTAGAGTCGTTAGCCAGTCTATGGATGGTCGGCTAAAAATTCTTATTGCTAACAGTTTACACCTGAATATTTATAACGTCAAGAGATTTTATGCATCGTAACCATGAATGTTTTTCACCGATGGACCATATGTGAGTCCAACACCCTGAGAGCTGTTTGGCCCTTTTGGATATCCAATACCACTGTAATAAATATAATAAATTCCATTTTCCACAAAAAAGCTGCTACGGTAAATACCACGGTTGTCCCATGCTTTTTCCTTTTCAGATGGTTTTAAGATCGTAATACATTTCTTAAAATCATGCTCATTTTTGGATGAAGTATAATAAAGATTCATTTCCCGGTGCCTATGCCCTTTGTAGAAGGCAACGACGAGCATTTCATAGCCTTTCTCTGTATGAATGACATCTAGATGCCAACTTCGAAGTCTGTCAGATGGATATTTTAACTGAATCGTGCTTGGAGTTGTCCAATGAAAACCATCTTTACTTTCACGGTATAAAACAGGGAATTTTCTTTTACAGTTGACAGTCCACATCTTATATCGTCCGTTTTCATAAATGATCGCCGGACTTAGAATACGATCAGTGCGTGCATCGGAAACCAATACATTCTGAGCTTTACTCCAGTGGATACCATCGGTTGTTGTACGTTTCATGATCTTATCGATCTTGGTACGATTATCGACTTGGCGCCAGTAACATTCTAAGGTATCGATATCTTTTCTATATACAAGATGGGTATCTGAATTATACTGTTTGTCAGGGTCTTCAAATGGGGTCAATGGATCAAGTGAAACAGCTTTTCCCTCTCCTTCAAATGGCTTCCAATGAATCCTGTCATTGGAGACACAGACGTGTGGATTTTCTTTTCGCTGATCTGCACCTGGATATGGAGTGTATGCCATCCAATAGCGATAGCCGTTCCATGGTTTTTCAAAGTTTAAGACTTTTGGGTGAAATGCCTGATCATCACCGTAAGAACTGATGATATCAAGTTTTGATCTGCAAAGTTTCCTCTCCCAATAGGCACTTGTTTTGGCAGGTTTATCAATTTCTGCCTGTGTGTTTTTTGGTGCACAAGAAGATGTGATGATCAATAAAGCTAAGATCATCACCAGTGCAATGCTTTTGTTCTTTTTTAACATAATCTCCTCCTTATTGTAAGTAGCCTGTGAAGATCAAGGACAGTAAATATGGAAATTTACATAGATTTTACCTAGGCTGTTTACAGTATAACATAAGAAACAGCCTTGTTTTCATAAAAGTATAATAATTAAGGAAAATGAAAGAAAGTTATTGGGAAAGTATGAAAAATAATGCTATAATATTACAGAACAATCAAAAAAGCGTAAACGAAAGGGGAGACTTCTCATGGACCAGATGAAGTATCTAAAGGAACTGGCAGTGCGTTATCCAAATGTCGCAGCTGCTTCAACAGAGATCATCAATCTTCAGGCAATCTTGCATCTTCCCAAAGGAACAGAGCATTATGTTTCTGATGTTCACGGCGAATATGAGAAATTCAGCCATATCATAAGGAATGGATCAGGAGCGATCCGAAGCAGGATTGAAGATGAATTTGGGAATACACTGACAACAAAGCAAAAGAAAAATCTGGCATCAGTTATTTATTATCCGGAGCAGAAGATGGATTTAATGGAGGAAGAATTACCAAAGAATTTCCTTCTTGAATGGCAGCATGATACGATGGTACGTCTGGTTCATGTTGCAAGATCAGTCGGGAATAAATATACAAGATCAAAAGTAAGGAAAGCAATGTCACCAGAATTTGCCTATGTGATGGAAGAATTGATGGTAGAACACCGGAGAGCTGATAAGAAACGCTATGTAGAGCAGATTCTTGAGACGATCATCATGACAGGAAGGGTCAGACAGTTTATTGCAGCGATGGCCCATCTGATCCAGGATCTGACGATCGATCATCTGCATGTGATCGGAGATATTTACGATAGAGGATCTGGTCCACACAGGATCATGGACTGCATCATGAAGACAGCGAATGTTGATATTCAGTGGGGAAATCACGATATTTTATGGATGGGAGCTGCATCTGGGCACCGCGCATGTATTTGTAATGTTGTAAGAATCTGTGCAAGATACAATAATCTGGATGTTTTGGAAAATGGTTATGGCATCAATCTGATCCCGCTGGCAAGATTTGCATTGGAGTGTTACAAAGATGATGAATGTGAATTATTCCATGCATCTGGAGAAGTGGACGAGAGTAATATCCGAGAAGAAGAATTGAATAAGAAGATGCACAAAGCCATTGCGATCATGCAGTTTAAAGTAGAAGGTCAATTGATCAAACGCCGTCCAGACTTTTTGATGGATCAAAGATTACTATTAGACAAGATCGACTATGAAAAAGGAACGATCACATTAGATGGAAAAGAATATGAATTAAAAGATAAGAATTTTCCAACGATCGATCCAAATGATCCATATAAATTGACCAAAGAAGAAGAATATGTGATGGAACATCTGGTAACTGTGTTTAAATACTGTGCTTATCTTCAGGAACATATAAGATTCTTATTTGCAAAAGGACACTTATACAAGGTATTCAATGGAATGCTTCTATATCATGGCTGTGTACCACTAAACGAAGATGGAACATTTCGTGAAGTAGAGATTGAAGGAAGAAAGTACGCAGGGAAAGAACTTTATGATGTTTTAGAACATCTGGCAAGACAGGGTTATTATGAAGAAAAAGACATGAAAGCCAGAAAATATGGACAAGACATCATGTGGTTCATCTGGTCAAATGAAAACTCACCAGTCTACGGAAAAGCAAAGATGGCAACGTTTGAGCGCTATTTCTTGGATGATGTAGATCTTAAGAAAGAAAAGAAAGACTATTACTATCAGTGGTATGAAAATGAAGCAGTGATCAACCAGATCTTAGAAGAATTCGGATTAGATACATCGACAGGCAAGATTGTAAACGGGCATATGCCAGTAGCAGTAAAGAAAGGCGAAAGCCCGATCAAATGTGGAGGAAAGCTATTTGTCATTGATGGTGGATTCTCGAAAGCATATCAGAAGACAACAGGGATCGCAGGTTATACCTTAGTGTCTAATTCTTACGGATTAAAACTCGTAGCACACGAACCATTTGTATCAAGAACTATAGCGATCAGAGAGGAAACAGATATCCATTCAGATACGATCGTTATTAATAAGGTAACGAAACGTAAATGTGTTATGGATACTGATAATGGCAAGGCACTACAGGAGAAAGTGGCAGATCTTGAACAGTTATTATGGGCTTATCAGAAGGGACTTATTACGGAGCGTATTTAAATTAATTTTCATAAATTGTATCATACACATAGATTAACAGATGGAAATTGGGTGCATAAACTATAAAAAACCTGAGGTATTTCTATGCCATGTGAAAATGCAGCTCAGAGTAATGATTATTTTGAATTTATCGGGGAATACAGCGGAGTACTTGACTATGTAAAAGAAGAATTCAACACAGAATGTATTACAGTGATCGATCAGAGATTCGCGATCGCATATGTCAAAAAGAACGGACGGACATCCATATATGGACAAAATTATCCATATAATACGATTCCACGTTGTTTCGGTCTGATGGACACACAGATGTTAGAAGATGTCGGAGTAGCGCAAGTCAGAAGGAGTACCTTGGATCTTTATGGAAATGGTGTTTTAGTTGGAATGATCGATACAGGGATCGACTATGAACATCCAGCATTTCGCTATGAAGATGGCAGCAGTAAGATATATTCTCTCTGGGATCAGACAATAGAAGGTGACCCAGAAGATACATTTCTGGGATATGGGACAGAATATACAAAAGAACAAATAGAAGAGGCACTGAAAAGCGACGTGCCACAGCAGAAAGTACCATCGAAGGATGAATCCGGACATGGTACTTTTTTAGCAGGTTTAATTGCTGGAAATGAGGATAACGAAACAGGATTTTCAGGAATTGCTCCGAATGCAGGATTGATCGTAGTGAAATTAAGAAAAGCAAAAGACTATTTGAAAGAATATTACTGTATTGATCCAAAATACGAAGCATATGCAGAAACAGACATCATGCTGGCAGTTCACTATATCGATCATATTGCAGAACAGTTGCAAAGACCGATCGTCATATTCTTAGGCATTGGCACCAACCTGGCATCTCATCTTGGAACAGGACCATTAGACCAGTATCTGTCAGGCAGAGCGATGCTTCGGGGAGTCGCAGTTGTTACAAGCGCTGGAAATGAGGGGCAGGCAAGACATCATTACAGTGGTCAGGTTTCACAAAATGATGAAAAAGTAGAAGTCAAAGTTGGAGAATCAGAGTATGGATTTGCAATGGAACTATGGGGATTAGCTCCGAACCGCTATTATGTAGATATTGAGTCACCGTCAGGACAGAAAACAGGTAGGATACAAGGTGGGTTAAGCGGGCAAAGATATGTAACATTTTTATTAGAAAAAACAAGGCTGATCGTAGAATACTTTACGGTAGATACATCTGCAGGAGCTCCAGTTATCGTTATGAGATTTCAAAATCCGGCACCAGGAATCTGGAACATCTATGTCAGTGACGATGGCGTAGGAAATCGTGAATTTGATCTGTGGCTTCCAATCACAAACTTTATCAGCGAAGATACATTTTTCTTGGAATCCACACCATATAATACACTGGTAGCACCATCAAATACAGGATTGCTGATATCTTGTGGAAGTTATAATTCCAACACAGGAAGCCTCGCGATCGACAGCAGCAGGGGATTTCCAAGAAATGCGGTTAAACCAGATTTTACAGCACCAGGAGTAGAAATTCTAGGACCGTTACCAAGGAAACGCTATGGCAGAAAATCAGGAACAAGCGTTTCAGGAGCAATTACCGCGGGTATAGCAGCATTGATGTTAGAATGGGGGATCATGCAGAAAAATGATATGCAGATCAATACGACAAGAATTAAAAATTATCTGATCCGGGGAGCAAGGAGAGATCCGGAAAGAATCTATCCAAACAGAGAATGGGGGTATGGTCAAGTGGATCTGTATGAGACATTTTTGGGAATTCGGTAACAGCTATTTTCTGACTCATACATGCAGCATTACTTTTCGATAATTTACGAAGCAAAGAAACAAACAACTAAGAAACAGTCCCCACAAATATCCGTTCACTCCATACAAAGGAATCGCAAATAAAATAAAACAAATCTGGATCACAAGAGATACACTATTATGAAGCAGTGTATCTTTTGTTTTTCCAAGCCCATTTAATATGGTAGATAAGATGGAAGAACAATACAAAAACGGACATAAAAAAGACAATGATCTTAAATACTTTCCGCAAAGAGGATCATGAAAAAAGAAATTTCCAATCCAGGGTCCAAAAACAAAGAATCCGCCAAAAGCTCCAATTCCAAGAAATGTACAAAAGATAAGAGGTAAGATCGCACAACGTCGAAGATAAGAGGGATCGTTGTGAGTTTTGGCAGCAGAAATCTTAGGCAGAAGCATCAAAGATAATGCATTGGTGATCGTAGAAGGAAACATGATAAAAGGCAGTGCCATGCCGCTTAAGATGCCATAGATCTCGACGCTGCGGTAACGATTTCCATAAAAACGATATAACATCATTGGGATCAGAATACTTTGCACACTCTGTAATAAGGTGACAGAAAAACTATTCAAAGTCAGTGGAATCCCAAGGGATAACAGTTCATGAAATACAGAAAGTTTTGATGCAGAAAGAGTAGACTTTGACAAGCTGTCAGCAGACTTTTTGTGTAAGAAATAGAAGATCAGAGTAAAGAAAAATGAAACGATCTCCCCAACAGTCATTCCACAGACAGCTAGAAAAGCAGGAACTGGCATTTTCTCTATCATGAATACAGAAAGTAAAAAGATAGAGGATACCCTTGAAATCTGTTCCAGACACAAAGAAAAAGCAGGAACACCCGAATTCTCAATTCCAAGGCAGTACCCATGAATACAGTTTTTGATCCCGACAAATGGAAGAACAAGAACAGCAAGTCTCAGGCATGGTACACAGCTTGGTTCATGAAGAAAAACTGAACAGATCAGTTCTGCATACCAAAATACAAAGAAGGAGAAAATGATACAAAGGCACAGTGTAAGAATGATCGTAATGCGAAGTACATAACGAGCAGCATTAATATTTCCCGTAGCTTTTTTCTCAGCAGTGATCTTAGAAAGTGCGATCTGAAATCCCTGAAAACAGACAGCAAACCCAAGGAGATAAACAGGAAAGATCAATTGATAAATTCCAATCTGATGTGCACCGATCACGCCTGCCAGAAATATTCTATTATAGAAGCCGATGAGTCTTGAAAAAAAATTAGAGAGTGTTAAGATCACAGTTCCGCAAATAAACGGGCTTGCCTTTTTCATAGGAAATACCAGCCATTTTTAATCATTGTATGAAATAAAAAAAAAAGATATGACAAATAATGTTGACATAAGATACATGCTTTGTTAAGATAACAAATGAAATCCGAGTTATATAGTCGGGATTGAGGTGAGAGAATGAAATTATCGACAAAAGGACGCTATGGATTAAGAGCGATGGTAGACATTGCGGTATACAGTCAGGACAGCCCGGTACCAATCAGTGCGATCGCAGAGAGACAGAATATTTCAGTCAGATACTTAGAGCAATTATTACCCAAACTGAAGAAAGCGGGGATCATCAAAAGTATTCGTGGAGCACAGGGTGGATATATGTTAGATAAAGATCCAAAAGATATTTCGGCAGGAGATATTTTAAGGACTTTGGAAGGAGATTTAACACCGATCGACTGTGCAGCATTTACCGGAGATACATCGACTTGCAGCGGCACAAAATTCTGTGTGACCAAGACAGTTTGGAAACGAATCAATGACAGCGTTCAACAGGCGGTTGATTCGATCACTTTACAAGAATTGATGGAAGAATCAATCGAAATACATACCAAATATGATCAAGAAGAAAGGCAGGAATCATAATCATGGAAAAGAAAATCATTTACTTAGATCATGCTGCTACTACAGCAACAAGACCGGAAGTTGTAGATGCAATGCTTCCTTATTTTACAGAAAACTTCTGGAATCCATCCAGTGTATATACACCAGCATTAAATAACCGTAAAGTTGTAGACGAATCAAGAGAAACGATCGCAAGATCACTTGGAACAACACCAGAGAATATCTACTTCACAGCAGGTGGTTCAGAATCTGATAACTGGGCATTAAAATGTACAGCAGAAGCTTATGCAAACAAAGGAAAACATATCATCACAAGTAAGATCGAACATCATGCGATCCTTCATACATGTGAATATCTTGAGAAAAAAGGATTTGAGATCACATATATTGACGTTGATGAGAACGGAATCTTAAAATTAGATGACTTAAAAGCAGCGATCAGACCAGATACGATCTTAATCTCTGTGATGTTTGCAAACAACGAGATCGGAACGATCCAGCCAATTAAAGAAATCGGAGCTATCGCAAAAGAACATGGAATCTTATTCCATACAGATGCAGTTCAGGCATATGCTCAGATTCCAATCAATGTAGATGAATATAATATCGATATGTTAAGTGTCAGCGGACACAAATTCGGTGGACCAAAGGGAATCGGATTCTTATATATCAGAAAAGGATTAAAACTTCGTTCTTTCATTCATGGTGGAGCACAGGAAAGAAAAAGACGTGCTGGAACAGAGAATATCACAGGTATCGTAGGAATTGCAAAAGCAGTTGAAATTGCATTTGCAACAATGGATGAAAGAATCAAGCATGAGACAGAAGTCCGTGACTATGCGATTAAGAGAATCCTGGCAGAAGTTCCATACTGCCGTTTAAATGGAGATGCACAAAAGAGAGTACCAAACAACATTAATATCAGTTTCCAGTTCATCGAAGGAGAGTCTTTACTGATCATGCTTGATATGGCAGGAATCTGTGCATCCAGTGGATCAGCATGTACATCAGGATCCTTAGATCCATCTCATGTACTGTTAGCTATTGGACTGCCTCATGAGATCGCTCATGGATCACTTCGTATGACGATCGGAGAAGAAACAACAAAAGAAGATATGGATTATGTTGTAGACAATATCAAAGAGATCGTGACAAAATTAAGAACAATGTCACCATTATATGAAGATTTTGTAAAGAAAAATAATTAAGAGGTTTTCCATAGAGGAAAATAATGAAAATAAAATTTCAGTAGAATTTATAGATAAGATCAGGAGGAATCATAATGTACAGTGAGAAAGTAATGGATCATTTTCAGCATCCAAGAAACGTAGGAGAAATTGAAAATGCCAGTGGTGTGGGAACAGTTGGTAACGCAAAATGTGGAGATATCATGAGAATCTACTTAGATATCGATGATAATGGAATCATCCAGGACGTTAAATTCAAGACATTTGGATGTGGAGCAGCCGTTGCAACAAGCAGCATGGCAACAGAGCTTGTCAAAGGAAAGAACATTCAGCAGGCATTAGAAGTAACAAACAAAGCGGTTATGGAAGCATTAGATGGACTTCCACCAGTGAAAGTTCACTGTTCTTTACTTGCAGAAGAAGCAATTCACGCAGCATTATGGGATTATGCTGAGAAAAATGGTATCAAGATCGAAGGATTAGAAAAACCTAAAACAGATATCAGTGAAGGTGAAGAAGAAGAGGAATACTAGGAGGCAGTTGTGAAAGAAAAAGTCGTGGTTGGAATGTCAGGAGGCGTTGATTCATCCGTTGCGGCATATCTCTTAAAGAAACAGGGATACGATGTGATCGGTGTGACAATGCAGATCTGGCAGGAAGAAGATGAGTTTGTTCAGGAAGAGAATGGAGGATGCTGTGGACTATCAGCTGTTGATGATGCAAGGCGTGTAGCACAGATGATCCTGTCTCTTATACACATCTGACGCTGCCG
>ERZ1027077.638-NODE-638-length-11565-cov-11.836838_pt1 | contig 11565 bp, 8 predicted proteins | sample MGYA00519280_ERZ1027077 | MGnify/ENA primary metagenome ERZ1027077 (study PRJEB26926, sample SAMN06164528) | human gut metagenome | biome: ENVO:00009003; feature: ENVO:2100002; material: ENVO:00002003 | host: Homo sapiens | place: USA | collected 2012 ... | reverse complement strand
AGCGTCAGATGTGTATAAGAGACAGATTGTATTCTTCATACATAGTATTATTGAACACATTGTTTCTGTACATTTCGGAAGACACCGTAATATTGATAGATTCACTAAACTCTTCTTTCCATTTTACTTTGACGCCGTAGCCCAATCTATCGTGATTTTTACAGTTATCGGTTACAATCCCTACTGCTTTTACACACAATTGCTTTTGATTAGGAGTAAAAGATTTTATATAAATAATATCTCCTATTTTAACTGACTTTATCATCTGATATAGGGCAGGAGCATCATTTTCGCTCCAACCAATACAAGCAAATCCTTGGTTTATAAAGTCTTGTGTTTTATCAGTGCCGTTATCACCTTTGTAATATGCACCAATTCCCCAAACTGCCACTTCGAATCTCTCCTTTTATTTTATTTAGCTGCGTGACCACGCATATTTGTACATAGAAACTGTACGATAATTAAGAGTTCTATACACATAATATGAAGTCGAATAATCACCACTTAGAATTTGCGCCATATCGCTTTTTCGAGAAAAATACCCCCATTCGTAATCAGTATAATAATAGGATACTCCAGAAGAATTATAATCCCAATTGCTAAAACTAAACAGAAGAATAGCTCCCTTTTGTTTTTTACTTGAATCATATGTAGTTGTCCAACCATTAGTTTCTTCAAAAGTTGCATTGCTTAATGAACTATTATAAAAAGCATATTCTCCAATATATGTAGTTGCACTTGGTATTGTGATTTCAGTTATTGAAGTACACCCAGAGAAAGCATACTTTTGAATCGATTGCAAACTACTTGGTAATATAATATTCGAAAGTAATGTACAATCATAAAACGCATATTCTCCAATTTTTGTGATACTGTCAGGAATTGTGATTTTAGTTAAATTTGATAAATTCATAAAAGCCTTATCAGCAATTTGTGTTACTGCTTTGCCATTGTAAGTAGAAGGAATTTCAATGCTGTCAACATTTTTTGCACCATTACCAGCAGAGACACTATATGTATCATCAGATAACAGAGTGAAAATTAATATTTCTTTATCTTCTGTAGATGTTCCTGACCCAATACTACCAAGATTATCCGTAGTACCGTCTGTGTAGGTTACAACCAGCTCACCGTTGATGATTTCCATATCGGCAATACCTCTGCCGTCAGCACCTTTTTCGCCTGTGTCGCCTTTATCTCCTTTATCACCCTTGTCGCCTTTATCACCCTTATCACCTTTTTCACCCTTTACATTTCCAAGGTTGTAAACTGTATTGTCAGTCATAAGAATACTCAAATTACCGTCAGTTGACAGGGTAACAGTTTTTATGCCCACGCCGTCAGCACCATTTTGTCCGTCAGCTCCGTTTGTGCCATTCGTACCATTAGTTCCTACAACTTTGCCGAGATTATTGGTTTCGCCGTTTGTATAGGTCAATATCAATTCTCCGTCAGCATTGATTTCTGATTTTGAAATACCAATACCGTCTTTGCCCTTGATACTTCCGAGATTTAATATTGTGCCGTTTGTAAGCTCAACGCTTAATGCACCTTCGTCAGAGATTGTTACATTAGCAATACCTACACCGTCAACACCGTTAGTACCATCTTTTCCGTTTGTTCCGTCAATACCGTCTTTGCCGTCTGCTCCATCTTTGCCCACAATACAGCCAAGGTTTATGCTTGATGAATCAGAGAAGGACAGTACAAGCTCATTATCAGTGTTTATCTCAACATTTGAAATACCAATACCGTCTTGTCCGTTTGTTCCGTCGATACCATCCTTACCATCAACACCGTCCTTACCATCAGCGCCGTTGATACCGTCCTTGCCATCAACACCATCTTTGCCGTCAAGACCATTTGCACCATCCTTGCCATCAACACCGTCTTTTCCATCTTTTCCTACAACTGTACCAAGATTTGTTGATATACCATTGGAATAAGTTATTACTAATTCACCGTTTGAATTTATTTCAGATTTTGCAACGCCGATTCCGTCAATGCCGTCTTTTCCGTCAAGACCGTTTATGCCATCCTTACCATCAACACCATTTTTGCCGTCAGTACCATTGATACCATCCTTGCCGTCAACGCCATCTTTACCATCAAGACCATTAGTACCATCCTTACCGTCAGCACCGACAACTACACCAAGATTTGTAGATGTTCCGTCTGAATACTTAATAACAAGTTCACCGACAGAATTTACTGTTGTTTCAGTAATTCCGATGCCATCCTTTCCGTCTGCGCCATTTGTTCCGTTAGTACCATCTTTGCCATCAGCACCGTTTTTACCGTCAACACCGTTTGTACCATCCTTGCCGTCCGCACCCTTAATATTGCCGAGATTTAATTGTGTACCGCTTGTTAGAGTAATTTCGAGTTCATTATCTGAATTGATTATTATATTCTGAATACCAACTCCGTCCTGACCGTCAGCACCGTTGGCACCATCTTTGCCGTCTTTTCCGTTAAGACCATTTTTACCGTTAGCGCCGTCCTTACCATCTATTCCATTTTTACCGTCTTTACCATCAGCACCATTGATACCGTTTTTGCCATCAGCACCAACTACAACACCAAGGTTAGAAACAGTATTATCTGAATAGGTTAAAACAAGTTCGCCCTTTGAATTGATTTCCGATTTTACAACACTTATACCGTCTTTACCATCAATACCGTTTGTGCCATCTTTACCGTCCTTGCCATCTGTGCCGTTAGTTCCGTTGACGCCATCTTTTCCATCCTTGCCGTCAAGTCCGTTTGCACCTATTACATTTCCAAGATTAGAACGCTGTCCGTTCGAATAGGAAAGTACAAGCTCACCGCTTGAATTGATTTCAGCATTAGTTACACTGACGCCGTCTTTACCATCAGTACCGTTAATGCCGTCAACTCCATCTTTACCATCAGCGCCATTGATACCGTCTTTGCCATCAGCACCTACTATAATGCCAAGATTAGCAACTGCATTGTCTGAATAAGTTAAGACTAATTCGCCCTTTGAGTTGATTTCGGACTTTATAACGCTAATACCATCTGTACCGTTTTTACCATCAATACCGTTAGTACCATCCTTACCATCTTTTCCATCTTTGCCATCAACACCGTTAATGCCGTCTTTTCCGTCCTTACCATCAACACCGTTAGTGCCATCTATGCCATTCTTACCGTCTGCTCCGTTAAGTCCGTCTTTACCATCAGCACCGACAACTACACCAAGGTTTGAACGCTGTCCGTTTGAGTATGTAAGAACCAACTCACCGTTTGAATTGATTTCAGAATTTGTAACACTGATGCCGTCAGTACCGTTCATCCCGACAACCTTGTCAAGATTAACAGTTTTTCCGTCTGAAAAGTTTAGTACAAGCTGACCGTCAGAATTGATACTTGCATTTGTAATGCCAACACCGTCAATACCATTTGTACCGTTCTTTCCGTCTACACCGTCTTTACCGTTAGTACCGTTAATGCCGTCAGCACCATTTAAACCGTTTGCTCCGTCTTTACCGTCAACACCATTTTTACCGTTAGTTCCGTTTTTGCCATCTTTGCCATTAGAACCATTGACGCCATCCTTACCGTTAATGCCGTTAATTCCGTTTGTACCGTCCTTGCCATTAGCGCCATTCTTGCCGTCAGCACCTATAGCTTTGCCGAGATTTAAGACAGAATTGTCGGACAAGGTTATAAGCAATTCACCATCCGACGAAAAAGAAGCGGTCTTTATGCTTGCACCATCCTGCTTTGATGAAGCTTCAAGTGCAGATGTCCATTCTTTTTCAGTGCCTGAATAGCCATTATCTACCGCAATATCATAGGCAGATTTGCCTGAAAGAGAATCAAGCCATTCCTGCACAGTTCCCTCATAGCCGTATTTTACAGCCAATTCATATGCAGAAAGTCCGTTTTCTACTTTTGAATCACCCTTAAACACAACAAAACCTATTGTGCCAAGCAAAAGTAAAATAATCAGAATAACACTTAGTATCTGAAAAAATTTGCTGTTCTTATTCTTTACTTTTTGATATTCATTTGTTTGCTGTTCTGTTTGTTGCCGTAACATATTCATACCTCCGTGTCAATATAGTATATTAGTTTCATTATACTACTCGTTTCGTAAACTGTCAACGCATTTCGTGTTATTATCTAAAAATTTTTGTCAATACCATATAAGATATATACGAGGTGATTTAATGAATTTTGGTGATAGATTAAGGATTTTAATTGACGAACGAGGCATTACACAAAAAGAATTAGCTTCACAATTAAATATAGCTCCCTCAACAGTAAGCAGTTATGTTCAGAATACCCGTGAACCCGATTTTACTACATTAAAATCTCTTGCAATTTATTTTAGTGTTTCAATAGATTATCTTTTGGGGTGTCGAACCAACAAAGCCTCTTCTCGTCAGGAGGATGAACTATTAAGAGTATTTCGCAGTCTTACAGCAGAGCAAAAAGAAGTGTGTATTGAACAATGCAAAGTGTTTGTAAGGCTTAATCAAAAAGCAAGAGCAAAATCATCGTAATCGATTTTGAACAAAATAATTTGTAAAAATAAAACTGCCCTTGACTAAATTATAATCAAGGGCAGATACTTTGTCCTGTGACCCGACCCCCAAAAGTTAGATTTTTTAGGTCTAACTTTTGGGGGTCGGGTCAGTCATATCGGTGCTGTTTTTTGTTTTTATTATAAAGTTTTTGGCTGAATAATCAAAGCTTAATGTTATTCATCTCGTCACCGAGGACATCGGCTATTTCTTTCAGGTGGCCTGTGCGTTTGCCTTTTAGTTTATAGAACTGCAAAAGTCCGTAGCCCGGGTACTCGTTGCCCTCAACCATAACGGGACCGTTCTTTGAAAAGGCGATATCCCAACCGATATATCTCACCTGCGGAATCTTTTCCGCTGCCTCAACAACCATGTCAAGAGCCTCTCGAACGCCTGCAATCTTAACCTCGGAGAACTTTTTGCCTGTCATCGGGTGTTTGTCATAAACATTGCCGTAGTCGTCAATTACATTACTGTCGATTCTGCCGTCTGCATCAAGGCTGAGGTAGAGGTCATTTGTACAGCCGATAACATTTGACTCGTCCTGATTGATACGGAGAGCGTTATTTATTATATGTGCCTTGCCGTCCTTATAGAGCGTAACAACTCGCCATGAATTTACAACGCACGGATTAATTTCGTTGAGGTCATCGCTCTGAACGATTGCCTCCTCAACAAGAAGCTGACCGTTTGCCTTGAGTTCATCATAAAGCTTGTTGCTGTCCTTTACATCGGCAACGGTGATTTTTGAAATGCCGTGACCGCCCTCGCCTGTCGGATCTTTTGCAAAAACGGTTTCTCTGCCGTCAAGGAACTTCCTGAAATCTTCCTTACTGCCTGTGCGAAGGTTGATGAAATCTCTTTTGAGATACTTTTTGAAAAGCTCGTCAAAAACAAGCTTGTCACGAAGAAGAACGATATATTCCTCATCGTTGAGATATTCAAGAATTTTGTAGAAAGTTTTTGCAGTTACAAAGGTTTTTTTCTCTTTAGCCGAAAGATTGATAAAATCGCAACGGAAATAGTCCGTGTAGCCTGTGCCTCTGATGAGAAAGTTGCGGATTATGTCGAACTTGATATAAGCCTTTGACTTACCGCTGTTCTTAGCGATAATGTCAATGTGCTTATCCATTCTGCTGTGGTTAATATCTCTGAATTTATTCAAAAGCCATTTGTGTACCGAAACTGCCATCTTACTTCTCCTTTACAACCTTACCGTCTTTTACATAAAATCTCGGATTGTTCTTGCCTATATTCACAAGCGCCTCGGCATTGCCCATACCCGAACTTCTGCCGAACATTCCAACTGTTATGCCGTCACCGAGGAGTGTTACCTCGTCATCAATTTTTACCGATGAATCAACCTTAACAGCCGTCATATTCATACACATCTCACCGACAACAGGATATTTTTTGCCGTTGATAACAACCCTTCTGCCGTGATTTGCGTGACCGATGCCGTTGTTGTAGCCGACAGGAAGAATTGCAAGAATAATATCCTCATCTGCCGTGTATGACGCATTGTAGCCGAACCACTCGCCCTTGTTCACCTTTTTAAGCTGAAGAATACGGGTTTTCATCTTCATAGCCGGCTGTAAATCTATCTTTACATCAAAATATGTTTCGCTGATGTTGTACTTCTTAATGAAGTAATTGTTTCGCATTTTGCGAAGTTTGTCCTTTGGCGAATTTGAAAGAGAATCGGGGGCAACATTGTAGCCGTAGATTGCAATGCCCATTCTCACGCCTGTTGTAAAAGGCTGTTTCGGGTGGGTAAGCATTGAAACGGAACTGCCCATATGGACAATCGGGATTTTATTCAAATCAATAAGCGATGTAAGCTCCTTGAAGTTTCTGACCTGCTCGTCCCAATGGGGATCAAAAATTCCGGCTGTTGCAAAATGCTGATAAATTCCCTCAAGAACAAAATTTGAACCGTTAATCATATCAACGGCAGTTTTAACCTCGTCCTTATCCTTGAAACCGAGGCGGTTAAATCCTGTATCAATCTGGAGATGAACCTTGAAATTGCAGTCAATGTTCAAATCAAGCAACCTTTTGAGGTAGTCAAGCTCATTCACGGCAATGGTGAGATTAAGCCGCTTTGCCTCCTCAATTCTCGAAAGATGAACCGGATGCAGGCACAAAAGCGGAGCGTCCTTGTTGACCTTACGAAAGCTTTGAGCCTCCTCAAGAGAGGACACGGCAAAATAGTTAATGCCGTTTTTGTACATTTCATTTGCCACTTCCATACCGTGACCGTAACCGTCACCCTTGAGAACGGCAATAAAATATTTGTAGTCGCTGTATTTTTGTGTTATCGCACGGGCATTTGCACCGATTTTGTCAAGATCAATTTCAACATATGAATCCAGCATTCCAAAGCCTCCGTTAATACACTATATCCTTAGAATTATAGCATAATTGCATGGGTAAATCAATAGCGATATTGAACAGTAACGGTGTACGGTTCGGGCATAAAATTGAAAATTGAAAATGGGAAATGGAAAATTATGGTCGGGAAGACAATTTGCAAGAGTGAAAAACATTGTCGCCCGACCGTTTTTGTATATATGGAAGTTGTTGCAAATTTGTATGAGCGGATATTATACGCCTGTAGATAGCCACGCAAAGATTTGTACAAATTAAAATTATATAAATAAAGCAAAAATTGCATCAATGCCGTATCGGCATTGGTGCAATTTCCTAATCTAACTATCTTCCGGAAAGGACTGCGGTGTGCCACCGCAGTCCTAAATTTTCCATTTTCAATTTGCCAACGGCTTGCCGTTATATAAGTCCTACAATGTACATCTGAATTGTGGTTGCGTCAATGACGGTAATATCGGAATCAAAGTTCACATCGGAGTTTATACGCTCTATCTCGTTCTGATTGACGATACCCACAATTGCTTTCTGAATTGCGGTTGCATCGGCAACATTGATTTTGCCGTCACCGTTTGCGTCACCGTAATATGCCTTTTCGGCTGAATTGGTGCTTGCAGTCATAACATAGTTTGTCATACCGATTGCAAGGTTGCCCTTGACAACTCTTTTTACATACTGCAAAGTTGCCTTGTTGTTCGGAGAATCCGACACGGCGGCATACATTGCGTCACCCTTGAGAACCATTCCGTAGCAAAGCCTGCCTGATGATGCGGACACACCACTGATATCGGATGCGACAACTGCCTGTCTGCCTGTTTTAACATCGTATGAATACACGGCGTCGGAGGTATTAAAATACAGAGTATCGTTGTATTTTTCAAGGCTCATAAATGTATTTATCCAGTAGGAATTACCGCCTGCGCTCCATCTTTCGTTCAATTTCAGCTTTTCCTCATATGTATTGCTGTCAAGCTTGTATTTTAACAATGCACCCTTGTTAGCTGAAGAATTGTTGTTGACAAAGCCGTAAAATTCACCGTTAACCTCGCAAAGCCTTGTGTCGAAATTATGGATTTCGTAATTATCATATTTTGTCGAATTTGCACCGTAGCTTATTGTGTAATCATAGTGCTTTGACGGAAGATTCTGAATGGCATTGTCACTCAAAAGGAAGTATGTATGCTGAGCGTGTCCCGGTCTGTCATTAATTGGATCATCCCATGTAACATCAACATTATACCAAGCGTTGCCGATATGAACCTTGTTCCACATATGGTTCATTGAGTTTGAATCAACAAGTTCGGAGTCTATTCCGACAAGTGAAAGCATGTAGGAATACGCAAGCGCATAGCCCTGACATACGGAAGTCTTTTCAACAAGCGAATTGTAAATATCAGCCTTGTTGTAATCTGATGTGCTGTACTCGCTCATAATGGCAAGCTCATCGTGGATTACAAGAGCCTTTTCGGAATCGGTCATATCCTCTTTTACAAGTGAAAGTATTCTCTCGGTTTCTTTATCAAGCAACTTTTTCTGTGTTGCATACTCGCTCTTGCTGATTGTGTACTCGGGATGGATTGATGTAATCGTGTCCTCTGACGGATAGTAGGAGTACGAAAATCCCTGATTCACATAGTAAAGCTCCGGATGAGTCAATGTCAGCACCCTAAAAATTTCCGAAATATCACTTCTCGGCACATTTAGACTGCTGATATCAATTTTATCGTCAAAATTTTTAAGGCTGTCAAGAATCGTATTCTCGACCTTGCTGTATTTATTGTGTATTGCTTTGTTGTAAACAATTTTGCCTTTTTTCGGCGCTGTGTATGCCGAGGCTGTGAAAATGCCCGTTGACACCGCACAGGATACCGAAACCGCCACCGTGAGAATCATTGCAAATAATTTACCCGCTGTTTTTTTAATATTTTTCATATGTATTTCTCCTCTCAAGCCAAAGAAGCAAAATGCACAAAAAATTTTGATTTTCTCTGACTTTTACAACTAAATTATACCATTCACAGGCACAACAATTCAATTCACATAAACACCGAAGTTATGAACACTAATTTGTCTGTTTATACAAAAATTTAGTATAATCACAGATAAAACGCAATAAAACACAATAAAGCGCAATAAAACATACTAAGCTATACCGTCATACAATCCGCTGTCTGCACATACAATCTATTACAGATGTCCCCCTAAGGAGGACAGACAGGAGGGCTGTATGTGAAAGGTATCGTAGAAGAAAGAGCGGCAATGCTCGGTGAATACATAATCGAAAGCAAGGCAACCGTGAGAAGTACGGCAAAAAAGTTCGGTGTGAGCAAAAGCACCGTGCATAAGGATGTCAGCCAACGGCTAAAGGTACTTAACCCTGCACTTTACCGACAGGTGAGGGAAATTCTTGACACCAACAAAAGCGAAAGGCACATAAGAGGCGGTCTTGCAACAAAAAAGAAATATCTGCAAAAGAAAGCCTCCGAAAGCGAAAAAAGCTGAAAATCAACTGCAATACGGCTCATACACCATACAAAACCGCATTTTCAGAGTATATTTTGGGTATTTTGGAACTTTACTTTTTATGACTTGCGTTGTATAATTTAACATAGGTGTCGTTTGCCCGTTTGGCGATTGAAACTTAGAATTTCAGTAAAGATTTAACCTTTTGCCGAAATTCCGATGAGCTGACGCACCTTTGTACTGCTTGCAATCGGTTGCAACTTTTGTTTCGGTTAAAAGAGTGCAATATTTTCAGATTTGTCTATAGTTTGTGTGCGGCAACGCTTAACGCAAGCTGTATCCGAGGAGAAATTTAAAATGAGAAAAATTCCCTTTTCGCCGCCTGACCTTTCTCAGGCAGAAATTGACGAAGTTATAAAGGTTCTGAAATCGGGCTGGATTACAACAGGTCCCGAAACAAAGCTTTTTGAAAGCCGTATTGCAGAAAGATGTCACACGGAAAAGGCTGTCTGTCTTTCATCGCAGACCTCTTGTGCCGAACTTACTCTGCGTATTCTCGGCATCGGTCCGGGAGATGAGGTTATCGTTCCGGCATACACCTACACGGCAACCGCATCAATCATCTACCATGTGGGCGCAAAGCCTGTTATGGTTGACTGCAAAAGCGGAAGCTTTGAAATGGACTACGATAAAATGGAGGCGGCAATCAACCACAATACAAAGGTTATCATTCCTGTTGACCTTGCAGGTGTTGTGTGCGATTATGACCGTATTTTTGAGGCTGTTGAAAGAAAGAAAGGCGTTTTCAATCCACGCAACGAGCTTCAGGAAAAGTTCGGCAGAGTTATTGTTATGGCTGACGGCGCTCACGCATTCGGTGCGCAATGGCACGGTAAAATGTGCGGTGAAATTGCCGACTTCACAAACTTCAGCTTTCATGCTGTAAAGAATATGACAACCGCCGAGGGCGGTGCGGCTGTTCACCGTTCACATGACGGAATTGACGAGGAAGAAATGTACAAGCAGTATATGCTTCTCTCGCTTCACGGTCAGACCAAGGACGCATATCAAAAAAACAAAGTCGCATCGTGGGAATATGATGTTGTTGACACTCAGTACAAGTGTAATATGACCGATGTGCTTGCCGCAATCGGTGTGGCTCAGCTTGAACGCTACGATCAAATGCTTGAGCGCAGACATCAACTTATAAAGCTTTACAACGAAGAATTTAAGGATTTGCCCGTTCAGGTGCTTAATCACTGCGATGAAAACCACCGCAGCAGCGGTCACCTTTACTTTGTAAGATTTATCGGCAAAGACGCAGAATACCGTAACAAGTTCTATAATATGATGGCTGACCACGGCGTAATGTGCAATGTCCACTTCAAGCCGTTGCCGTTGCTTTCGGCATACAGCAAGCGTGGTTTCAAGATTACTGATTATCCGAATGCGTATAATATGCACAAAAACCAGCTCACCCTCCCGATGAACTCAACTCTCACAGACGATGAGGCATGGTATGTAATTGAAACATTCAAGCAATGTATGAAAACACTTAAATAACGGCGAGTCGCCGTTCCCAGTTCGTGAAGACAGTTTTATAAATGAGAGAATAAAATCGCCCGAGCGTATGGAAAATTGAAAGTTGAAAATTGAAAATGGAAAATTAAGGTTGGTGGTGTACCACCGCCCGTAATTTGAGAAGACAGTCAGATAAATAAAATGCATCAGATGCCCGATAAGGCTCTGATGCATTTTTGTTTTGTAAGGAATCTGTAGGGGCGTTCATTGGACGCCCGCTAAGTAACGGCAGAAAATCTATGTTAAATCCAATTATATAAATGTTGCAAAGTTACTGCTATAATGTAGCGATGAACCGTGTTCGCCATTTTAAACGATTGTAAAATCGGTTCGACCTAATACAAAATATTTGTTTATTATTTTGTTTGATATATCAAAGATTATGTACGGGCATTTTATTCGTTTTGGTTTTTCAACCAAAACGATTGGCGCACACGGTTCGCCGCTACAGATTATACATATCATTCATCACATCAAAACATTTTTATAAAACAAATCCATTCATCAAAGCGGGCGCCCAATGTGTGCAGTGTAGTAACATAGTATACAACAGTGCAAAGACATAGTATACAGTTTT
>ERZ1027077.623-NODE-623-length-11672-cov-4.617543_pt1 | contig 11672 bp, 13 predicted proteins | sample MGYA00519280_ERZ1027077 | MGnify/ENA primary metagenome ERZ1027077 (study PRJEB26926, sample SAMN06164528) | human gut metagenome | biome: ENVO:00009003; feature: ENVO:2100002; material: ENVO:00002003 | host: Homo sapiens | place: USA | collected 2012 ... | reverse complement strand
GAAGAAGCGTGAAGAGGTCGATATCCGCAACGGTGCCGACCAGATGGTGTTCCAGACCGAGAAGATGCTGAAAGAGAACGGCGACAAGCTGCCCGCAGACGTGAAGAGCGATGCCGAGGCAAAGCTTGCTGACCTGCGGACCGCTGTCCAGTCCGGCAACGTGGACGACATCAAGGCAAAGCAGGAAGCCCTGAGCCAGGTGTTCGAGAAGATGTATCAGGCAGCCGCTGCCGCACAGCAGGCCGCCGGTGCACAGCCCGGTGCTGACGCAGGCGCAGCCAACGAAAAGCCCAACGATGACGGCGTTGTGGATGCCGACTTCAAGGAAGTCTAAGTTTGACACAAAGCGCTGTGTCCGGCCAAACCGGCGGGCACACGCGCAATAGAGCAAAAGCCGCTCCGGTTTAGGCCGGAGCGGCTCTTGCTGGTTTATAAGTAAAAGAGTTCTCGCTGCCGCAAAAGCCTTCCCCCGGACGGGGGAAGGTGGCATGACGCGAAGCGGCATGACGGATGAGGGCGCAGACAACAGCTGCGAAAGACCGAAGCGGGAGCTTTTGAACAGGAGGAACCGACCGGGGCGTTACCCGGGGAGGGCGTTCCCGGAGAGGTGAGTGGATATGGCACAGGAAAAGCGTGATTATTACGAAGTGCTGGGGGTATCCAAGGGCGCAAGCGATGCCGAGATCAAAAAGGCATACCGCAAGCTTGCCATGAAGTACCACCCGGACTATAACCCCGGCGATAAGGACGCCGAGGCAAAGTTCAAGGAGATCAACGAAGCAAACGAGGTGCTTTCGGACCCGAAGAAGCGCCAGCTGTACGACCAGTACGGCTTTGCCGGCGTTGACCCCACCTACGCAGCACAGAACGGCGGCGGCCCCGGCGGCTTCAGCGGTTTTGGCGGCGACGGTGTGGATCTGGGCGACATTTTTGGCGATATCTTCGGCGGCGGCTTTGGCGGCTTCGGCGGCTCGTCCCGTCAGGCAAATCCCAACGCCCCCCGCAAGGGTCAGGACATCCGGGTGCGCATCACCCTGAGCTTTGACGAGGCCGTGCACGGCTGCAAGAAGAACATTACCATCACCCGTCAGCAGGAGTGTACTGAGTGCCACGGCTCCGGCTGCGCCGCCGGCAGCAGCCCCGAGACCTGCCCGGACTGCGGCGGACGCGGCTTTGTCATCCGCCAGCAGCGCACCCCCTTTGGCGTAATGCAGACCCAGCAGCCCTGCTCCCGCTGCGGCGGCAAGGGCAAGCTGGTAAAGAACCCCTGCAAGGTCTGCCACGGCAGCGGCAAGGTGGCTACCAAAAAGACGCTGGAGGTGTCCATCCCCATGGGCATCGACGACGACCAGAGCTTTGCACTGCGCGGCATGGGCGATGCCGGTACCAACGGCGGCCCCGCCGGTGATGTCATCGTCATGGTCAGCGTGCGCCCCAGCGAGGTGTTCCAGCGCGACGGCTACGATGTGTGGGTCACCGTGCCCATCACTTACAGTCAGGCTGTGCTGGGCGACAGCGTCACCGTGCCCTCCATTGACGGCAAGGTGGAGTACACCGTGCCCGAGGGCACCCAGAGCGGCACCACCTTCCGCCTGCGCGGCAAGGGCATCCAGTACCTGAACGGCCGTGGCCGCGGCGATATGTACGTCAAGTGCGAGGTGGAGATCCCCAAAAAACTGAACAAGACCCAGCGCGATGCCCTGAAAAAATTTGAGGGCACTTTGAAAGAAGAAAACTACGAAAAGCGTAAGGGCTTCTTCAAAAAGCTGAAGGATATGTTCAACGCATAAAAACCAAACGGCGGCGCGTTCCATCGGAGCGTGCCGCCGTTTTTTGCGTCTGCGCAAGGCCGATTCGTCTCACACACTTGCGCTTTCGTCTAAAATGGGGTATAATTGAGACGAAAGACGGGTATCATGAGACGAAAGAACCGCAGCAAGAAGGAGGAAACACAGTATGAGAAGCTTTGACTACGGACAACTGGCAGACCGGATGTGGGATATGGAAACGCTCTCGTATGTGGCAAAGATCCATGAATGCAAAGGCCGACAGGAGCTTTATGTGCGCCAGAAACCGGCAGAACTGGATCGTTTGGTGGAGATTGCCAGAATACAGAGCACAGAGGCTTCCAATAAGATCGAGGGCATCGTAACGACCGATACCCGCATGAAGCAGCTGCTGGCCGATAAAACCACACCGCGCAACCGGGACGAAAGTGAGATCATGGGGTACCGAGAGGTGCTGAACACCATCCATGAAAACCATGATCTGATCCCGGTCAACTCCAATTATATCCTTCAGCTGCATCGGGACATGATGCAGTATGCAGGCGTTTCGTACGGAGGACATTTTAAGAACGTACAGAACTATATCAACGAGACCAGACCGGACGGCACGCAGGTGACCCGGTTTCAGCCGGTGGCACCCTATGAAACGCCTGCGGCGATACAGGCCATCTGCGAGAGCTATAATCAGACGCTTTTACAGGAAAAGGTGGACCCGCTGCTGGTGATCCCGGCGTTTGTATGCGATTTTTTGTGTATCCACCCTTTTAACGATGGCAATGGTCGGATGAGCCGTCTGTTGACGCTGCTTCTGCTCTACCGCAGCGGGTACGAGGTGGGAAAGTATATCAGCATTGAAAAGCAGATCGAAAAAACGAAGGATACCTACTACGAGGTGTTGCAGCAGATCGATCAGGGCTGGTATGAGGGAACGAATGACCCGGTGCCGTTTATCCGGTATATGCTGAAGATCATTTTGGCTTGCTATGCTGAGTTTGAACAGCGCGTAGGGCTGGTGAACGCAGAGGGAACACGGAGCACGGCACAGCAGATCGTGGAGCATTATGTCAACGGAAAAATCGGGCGTTTTACAAGTGCAGAGGTGGTGGCAGCCTGCCCGATGATTGCAAGATCTACAGTGCTGCGGGAACTGAAGGAGCTGACCCGGAAAGGCGTTCTGCAAAGGCTTGGCACAGGCAAAAACACCTGCTATGTCCGCAGGGATGCGCTGGAGAAGTAAGGCCGATTCGTCTCATACACTTGCACTTTCGTCTAAAATGCACCCTGTTTTAGACGAAAACTTGGATACATGAGATGAAAGCTAAAAGAGAACCCTATAAAAACAGCGGAGGCGCTGCCCTTTCGGGCAGCGCCTCCGCCTGCTTTGTTCTTTGGTGTACTCCGAGCCGGTCTTATGAGATAAGATGGATCAGAGCAGGATGACTGCTGCATTGATGATCAGACCGACACCGGTAGCGCTGGAGCTGATCATGTAAGCGGTGCAGGCGATGTCACGGATGGCGTTGGCAGCGCCCTTGTTCATGTCGGCAGTCAGAGCATCCAGACCGGTCTCAGTCCAAGTGTTGGGGTTCTTACGGCGGTAGTCGCGGACAGCGGTCACGCCTCTGAACCAGCCGTACGGAGGGATCAGCCAGCACAGCAGAGCCTCGGTCATGGTGGCAGTAGCGCCGCCTTCGGTGTAGGTCATTTCCTCAGTGGACAGTACATTGTAGTACGCGGGCATCATCATTTTTTCCATAATAACACTCCTTTTGAAACAAAGCTATCCAAAACGGTGCACCCAAACGCACCGTTTTATCTGATTAAAAGGTTCAGCGCACGATCAGCAGGATGGCGCTCAGGGGAGCCAGTGCCACTACCGTGGTGGCGGAAACAGCGTCCCGCACAAAGTTGCTGGCAGATTTTCCCATATCGGCGGCAATGGCATCGGTAGCGCGGCCCAGCACGGTAAAGAAGTTGCCGTCTTTGTTGCCCTCCTGCTGCAGCCATGTGCGTGCCTGCCCAATGCCCCAGACATAGCTGGAAGCCAGCACCACAGCGCCTACGACCGTTGCAGCGGTGGAAGCAAAACCTGCAGCATTGTCAACAGCGCCGCCGCCTGTGGTATAGGTCATTTCTTCGTTGGAAAGTACCGCATAATCTGCGGGATAAGTCATCTTTTTCATCTTCAATACTCCTTTATCAAAGGGAAATGCCGCATTGCATCCCATTCCCACGGCGTCTATATCCAAGTGCCGATAGAGCATTGTTCTCTATATGGTCATTCTACAACAACGGTTGGATTTTATCAAGGGGTTTTGGCACATCTGTGCAAAAACTGGCGGGACGCATGAAAATATCTCAATAAATTTGTGAAAATAGACTGCAATAATTTAGGCTTTTGGCAGTTTAGCCTTTTACGCCGGCGCGGTAGAGGTAGGGGTCGCTCTTGAAGCTGTCAAAATTGTACAGCACAAGGATCTGGTCGTAGCCGTTGTCGGCGATCAGCTGATCCAAGCCGTAGTTGTAGTTGCGGAAATCCACCACGTCAATGTCAGCGTAGTTGGCGGTCAGGTAGGGCACAAAGCAGTTGGCGTAGCTGTCCTTGATGACAAGGATGCGTCCGCTGCCGTTGCCCTGCACCCGGCTCAGGCCGTTGTTGCCGTGCAGGAACATGGCGTACTTGTCGTAGACGGAAAGCTTCTCCGTATCATACAGGCCGGTGGTCTGCCCCTCGGCGGGCTGACCCGCTGCCGTCACGTTCCATACCGTCAGGGTGTTGGCAAGGTCGTAGTAGGTGATCACGTCCGGCACGGCGTTCCATGTGCGCGCCTTGGCGTAGTGGGTGCCGTAAAAGTGATCGGCAGTCAGGGCGGTGTGGGCGGCGGTGTCAAAGGGGGCAAGGCCAAGGGCATCGCACAGCTGGCTGTAAGCGTAGTAGGCGCCAAGGCTCGTCCAGTGGTGGTCGGTGCGGTAATAAATATACTCGCTCTTGTGGGCGGCAAGGGTCTGGCGCACGTCCACAAAGCTGCCGCCTGCAGCCTGCACCGCAGCGGAAAGCTGGTCAAGATAGCCGTCCTCGTCCAGCAGGGGGGCGTTTGCGGGTACGTTCTCCTTGTAGATATCGCTGGCGGCGGGTGCCAGCAGCACATTCACCTTGCCCGGGTAGCGCTGGCACAGGCTGGTGAGCGCGGCGGTGTTCTTGGGCAGGGTGCGCTCCTCGCTGGAAAGCAGCCCGTAGGTGCGGGGGAACATCATGTGCTCCTTGCCCAGCAGGATGCCGCCGTTCTGCTGCTTTTGCAGCAGAGTGGTCTCCACCACGCTTTGCAGGCTGATCCACTGGTCGCGCCCTGCCACCTGATCCTTGACGTATTTGGTGTAGGCAGTAAAGTAGCTGTTCAGCCCCTTGGCGGTGAACTGGGTCAGCGCCGGGCGCTGGCTGAGGGTGGTGTTTTCCAGCTCGCTGTAACTGCGATCCGGGGTGACCATATCCAGCGCGAACAGCCCGATGAAAAACAGGCTGAACACCACCAGCACCGGGTAGTGCAAAAGGGAGGAGGTCTTTTTCTCGTGTTTGGACATCTTCCCGCCTCCTTAAAAGTTAAAGTACAGGAACGGGCTGTTGGTGCTGCCCACCACATAGGCGGTGGAGACCACCAGCAGCGTCAGGATGGCGGCGCAGCGGGTGACCACGTTCTTGCGCAGCACATCCCACAGCTTTTCGATCAGCGGGGTGCAGCACACCACGCTTACCGCCAGCAGCACGCCGTAGTTCCGCAGGAAATACAGCGGCGACACCCCGCCGGAGGGGATAAAGAGCTTTTGGAACAGCAGCCCGAAGGATACGCCGGTGTCGTTGCCCACAAACATCGCCCAGCCTACCACCACGAGGAACAGGGTGTAGAAATGCGGCCACACCCTGCCTTTTTTCAGGTAGGGCAGCAGGAACAGCTTTTCAGCCGCCAGCAGCACAAAGTAGTAAAGACCCCAGCAGATAAAGTTCCAGTTCGCGCCGTGCCAGATGCCGGTGAGCAGCTCCACGATGAACAGGTTCAAGATCTGCCGCTTGAGCCCCTTGCGGTTGCCGCCCAACGGGATATACACATATTCGCGGAACCAGCCGGACAGGGTCATGTGCCAGCGCCGCCAGAACTCGGTGATGGAAGCGGAGATATAGGGGTAGTTGAAGTTTGCGGGGAAGTCGAAGCCCAGCATCTTGCCCATGCCGATGCCCATCAGGGAGTAGCCGGAAAAATCGAAGTACAGCTGCAAACTGTAGGCGATGATGCCCAGCCACACCAGCGGGGTGGAAGCGTTTGCCAGCCCCACAAAGGTGGTGGAGGGGCTGTCGGCTACCCCGATAATGTCCGTCCACAATGCGCCCACGGCGTCCGCCAGCAGCACCTTTTTGGCAAGACCGAAGGTGAACAGGGTCATGCCCTCTTCAATTTGCTTGAGGTTATAGCGGTGCTTGTAGACGTGCAGCTGGTCGGAGACGTCCCGGTACTTGACGATAGGCCCCGCGATGAGCTGCGGGAACATGACCACATAAGCGCCGAAGTCGATGATGTTGCGCTCGGCTTTTACATCCCGGCGGTAGACGTCGATGGAGTAGGAAAGGGTCTGGAAGGTGTAAAAGCTGATGCCCAGCGGCAAAGTGCCGATGCCTTGTATCTCGGCAAAGGCGGTGCCCAGCAGGGCGTTTGCGCTGCGCAGCACAAAGTTTGCGTACTTGAAGTAGAACAGCATCCCCAAGCTGCCGACAAGCGCCACCAGCAGAAAAAAGCGGCGCAGCGCGGGCTTTGCATCAAAGTGTTCGATGGCAAGGCCGCTGAGGTAGTTGATGAGGATAAGCGCCACCATGACCGGGAAAAAGCGCACCTCGCCCCAGCAGTAGAACACCAGACTGCATAAAAACAGCACGGTGTTCTTGAGTTTTGCGGGGGCAAGATAGTACAGCGCCAGCGTGATGGGCAAAAAGCGGAACAGGAAGATGATGGTGCTGAAAACCAAGGGGTCAGCCTCCTTTTTTACACGGAATTACAGACTCAGCCTTCCCCCGGTCGGGGGAAGGTGGCATGACGGATGCGGGCGCAGCTTCAGCAGAAATACCCCTCATCAGGGGCTTTCTACTGAAAAAAGCCGATGCCGCAGATGGCACCGGCTCAGAAGGTCAGATTCAGCTGTTCAGGGCGCTGTCCACAGCACTGTTCAGGTCTGCGGAGCACTCGTTGGAGGCGATCACCATGACCACACGGTCGCCCTTGGAGGAGATGATGGCGTTTTCCACGTTGCTCTGTGCCTGTGCAAACTCGGCGTAGTTGCCGTAGAAAGCCACCTGATCCTGCTTGTAGCTTTCCAGCGCGGTCACCACGTCCTGTGCCTTGCCGGAAGCGGCTTCCACCACCAGCACAAGGCCGGCGTCGCCGTTGTCATTGCTCTTCACGCCCTTGTAGGCGGCTACGTCCTCCGCCTTCAGGCCGAAGTCGTACTCGATGTTCATGGCGGCGATCTCGAACTGGTTGGAGATGGGGTCAGCAGCCAGCAGGGTCTCCACGGCGCTGTCCAGATCGGCGGTGCCGTTTTCGGTGGTATCCGCCGCCGGGGCGGCAGTGCTGGAAGCCGGTGCAGAGGTGGCGGCGCTGGACACGGAGGACGGCGCGGAAGAAGCGCTGCCGCCGCAGCCAGTCAGGGCAACAGCCAGCACGGCGCTGACGGCGATCACAGAGAGTTTTGTGCGGTTTATCATAAAATATTCCTTCTTTTGTTGAATTCGTTTGTCGGGGTGCGGGGCTGCACCGCGCACACGGGCAGACTGTATTTATCTTACCATAACGGCAGGTAAATTGCAACGCACCCCACAGGGTTTTCCGGCAGTTTTCATCGGATTTTAACCGGTCACGGTCTCCCCGGCGGCAATGCGCTGCAAAACGGCTACCGCGTCCTCCAGACACAGGCCGCTCTGGTTGAGCAGGGCGGCGTTTTCCGCGCCCACATAGCGCCAGTGCCACGGCTCGTAAGTGATGCCGGTCACGCTTTCGGCTTCCTTGGGGTAGCGCAGGATAAAGCCGTACTGTTCCGCGTTCTCGCACAGCCAGCGGAAAGCGGCGGTGTCGGCAAAGCCGGTGTCAAGGGTGGTATGCTCCGGGCTGTTCAGGTCGGCGGCAAGGCCGCAGTTGTGCTCCGAGCAGCCCGGCGGGTTGACGATGACAGCCGCCTTTTCCCGGGCGGCGGCTTCGCTCAGACCCTTATCACGGTAGTACTGGGTCTTGTTGTCGTACAGCTTTTTCTGGTAGCTGACGCTGCGGTAGCCGCTCTGCATCCGCACATCCACGCCGTCCTTGGCGGCAGCGGCCTGCATGGAGAGAAAAGCATCGGCGGCTTCGGTCTGCAAAGTCTTGTTGATGGCGGTGGCCGAGCCGCATTCCTTGGTCTCGACGGGGTAGTCCTCCGGCATCTTGTGGGTGCGGCTCACAAGGATCATGCGGGGGTCATCCAGGATGGCCTGTGCCTGTGCGGCGGTAAGGGTGCTCTGCTGCACGCCGTATTCGGCGGGCTGCTCAAGGCTTTCGGCGGGCAGCTCGGGCAGCTGCGGCACCGCAGCTTTGCGGGTGCAGGCGTAGGCGGTGCCGCCCGCCGCAAAGCAGAGCAGCGCCGTCAGGCAGAGCAGACGGCGGGCATGATGTTTATGGTGGTGGGAAGAATACATAGAACCTACCTTCTTTCACAAAAAAGGATAAGTGCCCGCCGCCCCGGGCAGACTATCCGCAAAAGGGGGCGCGGGAAGATGAAGATGACAGCGCAGGAATACGCACGCCGGGTGCAGAAGGCCGGGCCGCACTCGCCGCTTTTGGCAGACTGCCTTTGGGCGTTCTGCGTAGGCGGCGGTATCTGTCTGCTGGGCGAAGGGCTGCGGCAGCTGTTTCTGCGGCAGGGCGCGGACGCCGAAACGGCAGGCACCCTGACCAGCTGCACCCTGATCTTGCTCTCGGCGGTGCTGACCACGCTGGGCTGGTACCAGAAGCTGGCGGCAAAGGCCGGGGCGGGGTCGCTGGTGCCCATCACCGGCTTTGCCAACGCGGTGGTCAGTGCGGCCATCGAATTCAAGGCCGAGGGCCGTGTACCGGGCACGGGAGCCAAGATGTTCCTCATCGCCGGGCCGGTCATCGTGTACGGCACGCTGGCGGCGGTGGTGTACGGTGTGGTGCTGTGGCTGCTGGGGGCTTCTGCCTTATAATACGGAACAGCCCCGCCGGATATTGCAGTACTACAGCACCAGTATAGCACGTTCCGGGGCATTTTTTGCAGAAAAGGAGAAATTTTTTATGACAGAGCGCCGGGGCGATACCCTGTTGTTCCATACCCCGCCGGTTATCGCCGCACAGGCGGCGGCGGGCGGCAAAAAAGAGAGCGAGGGCCCGCTGGCAGCGGGCTTTGACGAACTGACCACCGACAATCGGCTGGGGCAGTGCAGCTGGGAAGCCGCCGAAAAGCAGTTGCAGCTGCGGGCGGCGCGGCTCTGCCTGCAAAAGGCTGGCTTGCCTGCAGAGCAGGTGGACCTTGCGCTGGCGGGAGATCTGCAGGCGCAGTGCACCGCCTCCGGCTACGCGCTGCGGGAACTGGGCGTACCCTTTGCGGGGATGTTCGGGGCGTGCAGCACCATGGCGGAGGCGCTGGCGCTGGGCGCGGCGCTGTGCAGCAGCGGGGCGGCGCAGAACCTGCTGGCGATGACCTCCAGCCATTTCTGCGCGGCAGAGCGTCAGTTCCGCACCCCACTGAGTTACGGCGCGGTGCGCACCCCTACCGCCCAGTGGACGGCTACCGCCGCCGGGTGCTGTCTGCTGCGCCCAGCAGGGCAGGGGGTGGGCATTGCCGCCGCCACCTTTGGGCGGGTGCAGGACTATAGCATTAAGGATATCAACAACATGGGCGCAGCCATGGCACCGGCAGCAGCTGCCACCCTGCTGCATTATCTTGCCGATACCCATGCAGAACTGCGGGATTTTGACTGCATCTACACCGGCGACCTTGGGCTGGTGGGCAGTCAGATGCTGCGGGAGCTGTTGGCGGCAGAGGGTCTGCTGCTGAAAAACCACGCAGACTGCGGCTGTCTGCTCTACGATGCCGGGGAGCAGCGGGTAAAAAGCGGTGGTTCGGGCGCGGGCTGCTGCGCCGCCGTACTCTGCGCGCATATCCTGCCAAAGCTGCTGCGCCGCGGCAGCCGCCGGGTGCTGTTTATCGCCACCGGGGCGCTGATGAGCCAGACCACCTTTTTGCAGAAGGAGAGCATCCCGGCGGTGGCACATTTGGTAGAGCTGACCGCACCGGAAAAGGAGAGCTGAAATGAACTATCTGTGGGCATTTTTAGTGGGCGGCGCCATCTGCGCGGCGGGGCAGCTGTTCATCGACCTGACAAAGCTTACCCCGGCACGCATCCTGACCGGCTATGTGGTGGCGGGAGTGGTGCTTTCGGCGGTGGGGCTGTATGCGCCGCTGGCAGAGTTTGCCGGTGCGGGGGCGAGCGTGCCCCTGCTGGGCTTTGGGCATCTGCTGGCAAAGGGGGTGCGCACCGCCGTGGCGGAAAAGGGTGCCATCGGCATCCTGACCGGCGGGCTGACCGCTGCTTCTGCAGGCATCACCGCAAGCCTTGTCTGCGGTGTGGTATGCAGCCTTGTGGGCAAAAGCCACGACCAGAACTGATGTTTTGTCTGCGCTGCTTCGCTATATTTTGCGCCCGGCGGCTGGTAAACTGGGGGCAAAACGGAGGTGAAGCGGATGAAACACAGCGGTCAGACCGTATTATGGGAGCTGTGGGCGGCGCTGTGCCTGTGCACGGCGCTGGTGCTGCCGCCGGGCAGCCCGTGGCTGCACGAGCCGGCGCTGTTGTACCCGGGGCTTTCGCTGGCAGTGCTTGTGCCCGCCGCGTGGGCGGCGTGGTGGATGGCGGTGCCGCCGCAGCCGTTGCCGCCGGAGCAGCTGCTGGAGCCGGTGCAGCGGCAGAGCCTTGCCGCGCTGTGCGGGACATAACAGCGGAAAAAACAAAAACCCCTGTGCCGGATACCCGGTACAGAGGTTTTGTTCGTCAATCAAACTGCGCGATCAAGCGTTCTTGTTAGCACGCTTTGCCATACGGCTGATCTTGCGGCTGGCGGTGTTCTTCTTGATGACACCCTTAGCGCGAGCCTTGTCGATCGCGGAAACAGCAGCCAGGACGGTTGCGTCCTTGTCAGCGGCATTCGCATCGATGGCAGCGTCTGCCTTCTTGACGACTGTTTTCAGGTTGGTCTTAATGGCCTTGTTGTGAGCCTGCTCTGCAGCAGCCTGCACGACGCGGTCCTTCTGAGATTTGATGTTAGGCATTCGTTCCACCTCCTTGGCTACCTATAACAGCGCACCCTATGATACCATATTTCGCGTACCAGCGCAAGCGTTTTTTTGATTTTTGTTTGGAAAAGTTTTGTTTTTCCCATACTTTCCGGCAATAAGGCGGGCTTTTGCCCCAAAAAAGGAACGGAGAGTGTGGAAAATGCGTACTACGGATATGGCTGACGAGCTGTTCAGCGGCGCGGCGCAGCCGCTGCCCGCAGGGGTGCGGCTGGCTACCGCCCGCCACGGCGGGGTGACAGTGACCCGGGTGGAGATCGCCCGCGAGGGGCTCAGCCGTCCCCGGGGCAGGTATGTGACGCTGGAAATGCCCAGCGTCAGCGTGCTGGACGAGCGGGACGCCGCCGTCATCGAGGTGTGCGCCCGGGAGCTGCGCGCCCTTTTGCCGCCGGAAGGGCCGGTACTGGTGCTGGGTGTGGGCAACCGCCGCATCACCGCCGATGCCCTTGGCCCGCGCACGGTGCAGCGCATCCTTGTCACCATGGGCGCGGGCGCTGCCCCGCC
>ERZ1027077.619-NODE-619-length-11718-cov-5.635600_pt1 | contig 11718 bp, 7 predicted proteins | sample MGYA00519280_ERZ1027077 | MGnify/ENA primary metagenome ERZ1027077 (study PRJEB26926, sample SAMN06164528) | human gut metagenome | biome: ENVO:00009003; feature: ENVO:2100002; material: ENVO:00002003 | host: Homo sapiens | place: USA | collected 2012 ... | reverse complement strand
TCCCCCGCACCCAGCAGCAGTGCGCTGCCGGGGTTCAGCAACAGACTGTTTTCCCCCATTTGCAGGGTGCAGCTGCCCTCGCTTACCAGCAGAAAGGTGCACATCTCCTCGTCTGCCGTCAGTTCCAGCTTGCCGCCGGTCAGCCGCACGGTGTCTGCCTTTACCTTGGCGTTGATCTTTTCCCGTTCCGCTTTCATTTTGCGCATCCTTTCCGGAAACAGCCCTCCCGGTTGCCGGGAGAGCGCTTTTCCTCATGATACCACGTCTGCCCCGTGGGGGCAAGACAAACTCACAGGAGGTTATTTCGCATGAATCTGACCCTGATCCGTTCCATGACCCGCAGCGCCGTTTTCGAGCTGGAAAACGAGCTGTGCTACCGTCCGGCACACCCCTTTACCGTTGCCCTGAACGGCAAGACGATATACGAAGCCTGCAACACCAACGTGTTCTCCCTGTTCTCCCTGCTGCCCGGCACCACCTATACGGTGGAGGTGCAGGCAGAGGGCGAGACCCTGAAGCTGGATTTCACCACCGAGGCTGAGACCTTCTTTGTGGATGCTGCCCGCTACGGTCTGGTGGCCGATGGCGAGACCGACAACACTGTGCGGCTGCAGGCGGCGCTGTCTACCTGCCCCAAGGGCGGCACGGTGTATGTGCCCGCCGGCCGTTACCGCACCGCCAGCCTGTTCATGAAGAGCAACACCACGCTGTATCTGGAAAAGGGTGCTGTGCTGCTGGGCGATAACGACCGCACCCATTACCCCATTTTGCCCGGCGTGCTGCCCAGCGAGAACGAGGTGGACGAGTACTACCTGACCGGTTGGGAGGGCAACCCGCTGGACAGCTTTGCCGGCCTGTTGAACATCACGCAGGTGCATGACGTGGTGGTGACCGGCGAGGGCACGCTGGACTGCGACGCCCAGAACGGCGACTGGTGGGTGAACCCCAAGGTCAAGCGCATTGCATGGCGTCCCCGCGCCGTGGCTGCGGTGGACAGCGAGAACGTCTGCCTGCACGGCATCACGGTGCAGAACAGCTATTCGTGGACCATCCACCCCATCTTTGTCAAGCATCTCGACCTGCTCAACTTCAACATCAACAACCCCTACAACGCCCCCAACACGGACGGCATCGACCCCGAGAGCTGCGAGTATATCCGCATCATCGGCATGAACATCCATGTGGGTGACGACTGCATCGCCATGAAGGCCAGCAAGGTCTTTTTGGGCATGAAGCTGAAGCGCAGCTGCGAGCACACCGTCATCCGCAACTGCCTGCTGGACAAGGGTCACGGCGGCATCGTCATCGGCAGCGAGATGAGCGGCGGCGTCAAGGATATGGTGGTGACCCAGTGCCTGATGGACCACACCGACCGCGGTCTGCGTGTCAAGACCCGCCGCGGCCGCGGCAACACCGCCGTCATCGACGGGCTGGTGTTCCGCAACGTGGAGATGCGGGGCGTCAAGGCACCCTTTGTCATCAATATGTTCTACTTCTGCGACCCGGACGGCCACGGCCCCTATGTGCAGTGCCGCGAGGCGATGCCGGTGGACGAGTACACCCCCAAGCTGGGCAGCCTGACCATGGAGAACATCGTGGCCACCGATGCCCAGTTCGCGGGCTGCTACTTCGACGGCCTGCCGGAGCAGCCCATCGAGCGGGTGACCATGCGGGACGTGAGCATCACCTTCGACCCCAACGCCAAGGAGGGACAGGCCGCCATGGCCGACAACCGCCCGCTGGTGAAAAAGCTGGCCATCTATGCCGAGAACGTCAAGGAGATCGACCTGCACAACGTGAAGATCGAAGGCTACGAGGGCGAGCGGCTGCACTTTGTCAACGTAGGACATTTTGAGGAGGACTGACCCATGACCCATGAAGAGATCCTGTCCATGCTGGGCGACTATGTGGACTACCTGATCGCCAATTCCAGCGCCGAGACACCGATGTGGAACATCGAAAAGGTGCGCAGCGGCAAGCCCAACAAGTGGAACTACATCGACGGCTGCATGATCACCGCCTGCCTGAGCCTGTACAAGACCACCGGCGATGAGAAGTATCTGGAGTTTTCCAAGGAATTTATCGACTACTTTGTGCAGCCGGACGGCTCCATCAAGACCTACGACCCCAAGGAGTACAATCTGGACAACGTGAATCAGGGCAAGAACCTGTTCATCTTGTATGACATCTACGGGGACGAGAAGTACCGCAAGGCAATCGACACCATCCGCAGCCAGCTGCTCACCCAGCCCCGCACCAAGGAGGGCAACTTCTGGCACAAGGACATCTACCCGTGGCAGGTGTGGCTGGACGGCACCTATATGGCACAGCCCTTCTACATGGAGTACGAGACCCGCTTTAACAAGATGCAGGGCTGCATCGACAGCTACAAGCAGTTCATGAACATCAAAAAGCATATGCGGGACGAAAAGACCGGCCTATACTACCACGGCTACGACGAGAGCCGCCAGATGTACTGGGCAGACCCCGAGACCGGCTGCAGCCCCAACTTCTGGCTGCGCGCCATGGGCTGGTTCCTTGTGGCGATGGTGGACGTGCTGGAGCGCATGGACGAGCAGCTGTACAACGAGTACCGCGGCATCATGGCCATGCTCAAGCAGACCGTGGAGGATATGCACAAGTTCCAGGACGAGCAGAGCGGGATGTTCTGGCAGGTCATCGACCACCCGGAAGCCGAGGGCAACTATCTGGAGACCAGCGGCACCGCCCTGTTTGCCTACGCAGTGCTCAAGGGCGTGCGTCTGGGCTACCTGCCTAAGCGGATGGCTGCATGGGCAGAGAAGGCCTTCTACGGCACCTGCGACCGGTACCTGTCCAAGAACCCGGACGGCAGCTTGCAGCTGGACGGCATCTGCCTTGTGGCAGGTCTGGGCGGCAAGGATCACCGTGACGGCTCGCTGGCCTACTATTTCAGCGAGCCGGTAGTCTGCAACGACGCCAAGGGCGTAGGCCCGCTGGTGCTGGCCTATACCGAGATGATCGCACGGAAGTAAACCGAATCACAACCGTACCAAAATATAAAGGGGCTGCTGTAAAATACAGCGTCCCTCATCGCTGATAATACGACGCGGCGATTTGCGCTGAAATCTCACATAAAGAAAAGCAAGTGCAACACGTTCTCTCAAAAACCAAAATTTTTGAGGGAGATGTGATGCACTTGCTTTTTTTGTAATATTCGATCTTCCGTTCCGTTTTGAAAGCGCTATAGATATTTTGCTGCCGGAAAAGCTTTTGCAAAGTCAGGAGTCTATGGCCTGCAGCACGCAGGCACAATACCCCGGTTCAGGCTGGTAACAATGGATGGTCAGGTATTTGTCCACCTCCGGGCTGTAATCGTGGAGGGTGTGCCTTGTGCCGTTCAACGCCACATCTGCATACGATACAAGCCACTTTTTATCACCATTGGGGAACACCTCGTAAAAAGAGCGGTTCAGCATTTCTTCTACCGGCACCCCTTCGATCGTTGCCATCTCCGCGTTGCAGTAGCGGAAGATAAAATCCACGCCATGCCCGGATTCATTGAATACCAGCTCGATGACGCAGAACGCCAGCGGCATATCGTCCAGCAGGCTGCACTTTTCCAGCAGACTCATGCTCATGGGGCGGGGCTGTGTGTCCGCCAGCCCGATCTCTGCACGCAGGCGGCGGTGGTCGCTCAGGCCGCGCTTGCGTCCCTGAAAGGTGCGGCCGTCAGACATGGTGTAGATCCCATCGTTGCTGATGTTTACGATCTGGCTGCGGCACACCGCAATTCCCTTGCTGATGTTCAGGAACAGATTTTCCGGCAGCACAGACAAAACGCTGTGCAGCGGCGCATACAGCGCAGCTTCCTCGCCGTCCATGCGGTGAACGACTGTTTTACGGTCGCTGCGGTAAAGATACAAAATGTTTTCCGGACAAAGGTCATTTTTTTGAAACCATTCATGCAGATCGTTCATCGCCGTGCTCCGTTGTCAATTGATGTGCTTAGTATAGCACATTATCGTGCAGAGTACAAGATTTTAATGGTGTTTGCGTCAAATTTTATCGGGCTTTTTTGTTGAAACTTACGTTTTTGTTACGGAAAATGCAAAAATCATTGACTTTTAATCATTGTCCGTGTATCTTGAACACAGAAAGCCAAATGGTTTTTTCCCATAAGGCGCATAAAGCAAAAGACATAACAGGAGGTCTCATGTTATGAAAATGACCCGCCGTGATTTTTTGAACGTTTCTACTGCGGCTGCGGTGGTTTGCGCAGCTACACTTTTGCCCGTAGAGAAAGCCGCAGCCGCACAGCAGACGCTGGCTGCACAGAACCTTCTGGAGCAGGCGTATCTGTACGCCTTTCCGCTGGTGATCATGGATGCTACGCGGACGGCTTCCACAAACACCCGCACAGCTACAAGCAACAAGGCCCCCATCAACCAGTTCATCCATGCGGAAAAGCTGGCAGATGCAACGACCCGTGCGGTGGTTACGCCGAATGTGGATACCATCTATACGCAGGCGTTTCTGGATGTCGGCGCAGAACCAATGATCTACGGCGTGCCGCAGACCGACCGCTTTTTTAATGTACAGGTGCTGGATGCGTGGACAAACACCGCCGCTGTGCTGGAAACGCCGGGGCTTTATGCCATTACCCGTGCAGACTGGCAGGGCGAACTGCCGGAAGGGGTGCAGCGCATTGATGTGCCTACCACGATGGTCTGGACCATTGCCCGCATCGTGCTTTCCGGACAGGAGGACCTGCCCAACGTCCGGGCTATTCAGGATAAGATGCAGCTGATGCCGCTTTCCGCCTATCAGGCGGGTGGATGGACCGCCCCCGCAGGCAGCTATGACCCTGCCAATGACTTTGTGCCGGTAAAGCACGTTCTTGCTATGGACGCAAAGGAATTCTTTGATACCGCTAACCAGCTGATGGAAACCAACCCGCCCGCTGCGGCAGATGCGCCGGTACTCCGGGAGCTTGCAGCACTGCATGTCGGCCCCGGTGAGAAGTTCGATGACAAGGCGCTGGGTCTGTTCAGCGGGCTGCGCTGGAAGCTGATGCTGCTCCAGCTGAAGAAAAAGCTGCAAAGCGAATCGGAGCGCTATACACGCCAGATGGGTCAGTGGATCTATTTCGGCGACCCCATCGGCAACTTTGGCACAGCATATACCTACCGTACCATGGTGGCGCTGCGGGGTCTGGGTGCCAACACCACCGATGTTGCCATCTACCCTAAAACAGATGTGGACAGCACCGGCACAGTCCTGACCGGCAAAAAGACCTATACGCTGCATATCGAGGCAGATCCTCCCACACTGGAAAAGGGCTTCTGGTCGGTGACCGCCTACGGGGAGAGCGATTTCCTCATTGAAAACCCCATTGACCGCTACTGCGTCAACGACCGCTCCGGTCTGCACCGTAATCCGGACGGCTCGATCGATATCACCCTTTCCAAAGAGGCACCGGCGGACACGACCAACTGGCTGCCGGTAGGAGAGGGAGATTTCCACCTCTTCCTTCGTATCTATAAACCGGATGCCGCCGCACTGACAGACTGGCAGCCGCCGGTCGTCCGCGCAAACTGATCCGTAATAAGGAGGAACCTGCTATGAAAATGACCCGTCGGAATTTTATTTCAGCTTCGGCTGCTGCAATGCTGGCGTGCGGCGCATCTCTGTCTGCCCATGCTGCGGAAAATACCACAGAAAACGGCCTGAATTTTATCACAGACATTTTCAAGGATCCCACCCAGCCGGGCGAGACCGAAGGCGCAACGACCATCACAGCAGAGGCCAACGCCGAATGGTATGAAAAGCTGGATTTTTCTGACCGGCGGGAGTTTGCCAACGCCGAGCGCGGCTGGCTGGACAACGCGGAAGGCAGGATCATCGATGGTGATGATAACAGATCTGCATGGGATCTGCAGAGCTACGGCGATTTGAACCGGGATGCTCCAGACACTGTAAACCCCAGCCTGTGGCGGAATACCCAACTCAACGCCAAAGCTGGTCTGTTTGAAGTGTGCGACGGCATTTATCAGGTGCGCGGCTTTGATATGGCCAATACGACCTTTATCCGCACCGACCACGGCTGGATCGTGTTTGATGTGCTGATGTGCAAGGAAAACATGAAGGCTGCCAAGGAGCTGATGGAGAACCGCTTCGGCCCGCTGGACATCAAGGCGGTGCTGTACAGCCACTCTCATGTGGATCACTTCGGCGGCGTGGAGGGCGTTATTACCCGGGAGCAGGTAGCGGATGCAAAGCTCTCGCTTAAAAAGCAGCTGGCTTCCGGCAAGACCCTTGTGCTTGCGCCGGCGGGCTTTCTGAAGCACGCCATCAGCGAAAATGTCTATGCAGGTATCGCCATGGCACGGCGCGCACAGTTCCAGTACGGCACGGTGCTTGACAAGGGCGAAAAGGGTGCGCTGAGCGTGGGCATCGGCATGGGACAGTCCACCGGTACGGTGGCCCTCATCGCTCCTACTTACGAGATCGGGGAAGATGTTCCGAAGCTGACCATCGACGGGCTGGAGATCGAATTCCAGCTGACTCCCGGCACCGAAGCCCCTGCCGAGATGAACGCCTATTTCCCGAAATACCGTGCCCTCTGGATGGCGGAAAACTGCACCGGCACGCTGCATAATCTGTACACCCTGCGCGGCGCAGAGGTGCGCGATGCCAACGATTGGGCAAAGTACATCATCGAGGCAGACCAGCGCTTCTGCGACAAGACCGATGTGGTGTTCCAGAGCCACAACTGGCCGCACTGGGGCGAGGAGATCCATGATTATCTGCTGAATACGGCAGCCATCTATAAGTTTATCCACGACCAGACCCTGCATTACATGAATCAGGGCTATACCTCCACTGAGGTCGCCGCCATGCTCACCCTGCCCGAAAAGCTGGAAAAGGTCTGGTACACCCGGCCGTATTACGGCACACTGGCGCACAACGCCAAGGCGGTCTACCAGAAGTATCTGGGTTGGTACGATGCAAACCCGGTCAATCTGAACCCGCTCCCGCCCAGCGATACCGCCAAGAAGCTGGTAGAATATCTGGGCAGCACGGATGCCGTTCTGCGCAAGGCACGGAAGGATTTTGAAAAGGGCGATTATCAGTGGGTGGCGCAGATCACCAAGGAGTTGGTCTTTGCAGACCCGTCCAACCAGAAGGCGCGCAACCTGTGCGCCGATGCGCTGGAGCAGCTGGGCTATCAGGCAGAGTCCGGCGCATGGCGCAACGCCTACCTGATGGGCGCTGCCGAGCTGCGCAAGGGCAACCTGTCCGGTCTGGCACGCACCGCCAATGGTCTGGGCTCCGCCATGAAGGAGATGACCGTGGATATGCTGCTGGATTACATTTCCATCCTGACCGACGCCAACGCCGCCCAGAACGACGATGTAACGCTGAACCTGATCGTGACGGATGTGAACGAAAAGTTCTATGTGACTCGAAAAAATGGTATTCTGCTGTCCTATTCGGGAGAGAACCGCCCGGACGCGCAGGCCACGGTCACCTGCAAGCGGCTGCAGCTCCTTGCCCTGATGCAGGGGCAGCAGGCCGGTCAGGTGCAGGTAAGCGGCGATGCCACTGCCCTGAAGCGTCTGCTGGCGTATGCGTCCAAGTTTGAAAAGACCTTCAATGTGATCGAGCCGTAAAAACGATTCCAATACAGCAGGGCTGAGCACCTGAATCACAGCATAAAAGGGATACCGGAACATCTGCGGATGCTCCGGTATCCCTTTTGGTATAAGATGAGAACAAAAAAACAGGTTGAATTTACAAAATTCAACCTGTTTGGTGGTTGCGGGGGCCGGATTTGAACCAACGACCTTCGGGTTATGAGCCCGACGAGCTACCAGACTGCTCCATCCCGCGATAAAAATTAAGTGGTTGGAGAAGGATTCGAACCTTCGAAGGCGGTGCCAACAGATTTACAGTCTGCCCCCTTTGGCCACTCGGGAATCCCACCAAGTGTTTACCTGACAATTAAAGATTATACGGCATTGTCAGGTAAATTGCAAGTGTTTTTTTAACTTTTTTTATATTTTTTTATGCCTGTGTTTCAACTTCTGTTTCAGCCTCAAATAATGCTTCAAATTCTGCGCGGTTAATGCGTTCTTTCTCTAATAATAATGCGGCACATTTGTGAAGGACATCTATATGTTCTTCAATCATTGCTTTCGCATCTTTGTAGCATTTATTTACAATCTTCTTCACTTCCTGATCGATCACAGTCTGTGTGTTTTCTCCGTATGGACGCTGCTGTCCAATTTCTTTTCCTAAGAAGACTTCGTCTCCTTCACCACTGTCATAATTGATCAGTCCGAGTTCATCTGACATACCAAACTTCGTTACCATAGCTCTTGCATACTGGGTTACCTGTTTGATATCCTGTGATGCACCGGTTGTGATATCATCTAAGATCAATTCTTCGGCAATTCGTCCTCCGAGACTTACCATGATATCCTGAATCATCTTTCCGCGTGTCATAAAGACATTATCGTTCTCAGGAAGCGGCATCGTATATCCAGCTGCTCCTGTTCCTGTTGGAATAATAGATACAGTGTAAACCGGACCTACATCTGGTAACAGATGGAATAAGATTGCATGTCCAGATTCATGATATGCAGTGATCCTTCTTTCACTTTCTGGTACCACACGACTCTTCTTCTCTGTTCCGATTCCTACTTTGATAAATGATTTATCAATATCTTCTTTCATGATATAGGCTCTGTCATCTCTTGCTGCCTGAATGGCTGCCTCATTCATCAGATTCTCAAGGTCTGCTCCCACAAAACCTGCTGTTGTTCTTGCGATCTCATGAAGATCAACATCATCTCCTAATGGTTTCTGACGACAGTGAATCTTTAAGATATCTTCTCGCCCTTTGACATCTGGTCTTCCAACGCCAACCTTGCGGTCAAATCGTCCTGGTCGTAAGATCGCTGGATCTAAGATATCCACACGGTTTGTAGCTGCGATCATGATGATTCCTTCATTCACTCCAAAACCGTCCATCTCAACTAACATCTGGTTTAATGTCTGTTCACGTTCATCATGTCCACCACCAAGTCCAGAGCCTCTTCGTCTTGCAACTGCATCGATCTCATCGATAAATACGATACAAGGAGAATGTTTCTTAGCTTCTGCAAATAAGTCACGTACACGAGCTGCACCAACACCGACGAACATTTCCACGAAATCAGATCCTGAAATGCTGAAAAATGGTACATTCGCTTCTCCTGCAACTGCCTTTGCAAGTAATGTCTTACCTGTTCCTGGAGGTCCTACAAGAAGGACGCCCTTTGGAATTCTGGCTCCGATCTTTATAAATCGTCCTGGATTCTTTAAGAATTCCACGACTTCTTCTAATTCTTCTTTCTCTTCTGTCAGTCCTGCAACATCGTTAAATGTTACTTTCTTACCATTTGGATTGGCAAGTTTAGCACGGCTTTTTCCAAAATCCATCATCTTGCCGCCACCGCCACCATTCTGGCGCATCATCATAACCATGAAAAATATGACAACTCCGATCGGTAGTACTACCCCGATCAGATTAGAGATCATATCCCCACTGTGATCGATTCCCTTAATACTGATCTTATTGGCAAGAGAGCTGTCAGCTTTCTTAATATCATTGATCGCCTGATTGACATCTGTAACTTCACAGCTCTTATAATCATCTTTTCCAAACTCTGCTGTGATTGTCCCAGTTGGTACTTCTTTATTCTGTTTAATAGTTACCGCAGTTACTTTGTCAGACTTTACATCCTTCATAAACTGCTGATAGGTGTAATCACCTGAACCTGGCTGGAACACGCTGATAAAATAATATGCTCCGATCACCAAGATCAGCAGGACTACTAAAAATCCACTGTTACTTTTCTTCGGGTTCAACGTTTAGTCTCCTCTCTACTCTTCCTCTGCTACTCCAATGTAAGGAAGGTTACGATATTTCTGTGCATAATCTAGTCCATATCCAACAACAAATTCATCTGGTACTTCAAAACCAATATATCTGACTGGTACTTCAACTTCACGACGATCTGGTTTGCTTAACAATGTACACAGATGAAGTGACGCAGGATTTCTGCTCTCAAGCATTGGTTTTAAATGATTTAAAGTCTTTCCTGAGTCAATGATATCTTCTACAACTAATACTTCTTTATCTAAGATTGGCTCATCTAAGTCTTTTGCGATCTTAACGATTCCTGAGGATTCTCTGGAATTTCCATAACTAGACACTGACATAAAATCAATTGTTACTGGAATCGTGATTCTCTTTGCAAGTTCACACGCAAAAAAAACACTTCCTTTTAAGATGGCGATCAGATGGATTTCTTTTCCTGCATAATCTTCACTGATCTGCGCTCCCATCTCCGCGATTCGTTTGTTTACATCTTCCTCTGAAATCATTACTCTGATATTCTCCATTGGAATCATCTCCTTCTCTTTTGAACTCAAGCTTTAAATAACGCTTGGTTGATTCTTTGATCTTATAATATTCGCTGATTCTTCTGCCAACGATCCATACAATATGACTGCCATCTGCCACCAAGGGTATCTCTTCCCGCAATTGTCTTGGAATCTTCTCATCAATAAAATACCTGCTTAATGATTTTCTCTTCTGATCTTTGCCAAATGTAAAAAAATCTCCTGGCTTCCGGCATCGTAATTGTACACCTGTTTCTATTCTATCATAATCAATGATTTTGATACAATCATTTTCCACGATATTTGTCAAATCTGTAACCTCTTCGCGCAAAATTTTTCCTGTCATTTCTTGTTTATCTGACATATTTCCTTTTTGTACCTTAATATACTGATAATTTTTCTCGGCAACCATATTATACGGAAGAGAAATTCGTTTCCCTGTTCCATTTTCTACCAAAGTTAACAGATCTTCAATATGTCTTCTTTCTAAATCTTTCTTCTTACCAGCTGTTTCTTCCAAAACTTTTTTTAGAACCTGTTTCTGGATCCAATGGTTTTCCAATAACAATTGATCACAATTGATCTCAAATCCTTGTCCAATAGGCTTTGTACATCTTAAAAATGACTCTTCTATCTGATCTGTCAGATACGTCGTCACTTCTTTGATATCTTCGCACAGCCATCCTATATGCTCCACCGCCTGCTCATTGATCATCTCAAGTCTTGGTATTACCTGATTTCGAATCTGATTTCTTGCAAATGCATCGTCCTGATTGCTTGCATCTTCTACCCAGGCCTGCCCAGCCTCTTTTAAATATTTTACGATTTCTTCTTTTTTTACACATAAAAGCGGACGGATCAGATTTCCATCTTTTTCTCTCATGGCACCCGCCCCATAAATTCCAGTTCCTCTCACCACTCGATATAAAAATGTTTCTGCCTGATCGTTTTGATGATGTGCGATTGCAATCTTATCAGCATTATATTTTTTCATTGTTTTTGCAAATGCATCATATCTAGCTTTTCTTCCTGCTTCTTCTAATGACATCTTTTCACGCTTGGCGATCTGTTTTACATCTATTTCAAATATTTTACACGGAATCAAAAGTTGTCCACAAAGATCCTGCACAAACTTCTGATCATCCACAGCTTCTCTTCGAATCATGTGATTGATGTGGACTGCTGTGATCGTGAGATTCATTGATTCTCTTAATTCATTTAAAATAAGTAACAGATATACAGAATCTGCACCGCCAGAAACACCGATAATGATATGATCTCCAT
>ERZ1027077.614-NODE-614-length-11843-cov-8.659993_pt1 | contig 11843 bp, 8 predicted proteins | sample MGYA00519280_ERZ1027077 | MGnify/ENA primary metagenome ERZ1027077 (study PRJEB26926, sample SAMN06164528) | human gut metagenome | biome: ENVO:00009003; feature: ENVO:2100002; material: ENVO:00002003 | host: Homo sapiens | place: USA | collected 2012 ... | reverse complement strand
GATGTAGCTCCGTCTCGTGGGCTCGGAGATGTGTATAAGAGACAGTGCATAAAGTTTCCATTGGAAAATATTAAATCAAATAAAATAGTTCGATTATGAAGTATATAGTAATAGGAGGCGTAGCAGGAGGTGCAACTGCTGCCGCACGTATCAGAAGAAACACGGAACAGGCGGAAATCATTTTGTTCGAGAAGGGAGAATACATTTCGTATGCCAATTGTGGTCTGCCTTATTATATAGGAGGTGTGATTGCGGAGCGGGAAAAATTGTTTGTACAGACTCCGGAGGCTTTCGGGAAACGTTTTAACATAGATGTGCGTACCCGGTCCGAGGTAATAGCCATCCACTCTGCCGATAAGACAGTGGATATTCGTACTTCCGACGGGAAAACTTATACGGAGAGTTATGACAAATTATTGCTTTCTCCGGGTGCGTCGCCTGTTCGTCCTCCCTTGCCGGGCATTGACAATGAAGGAATTTTTACCCTACGTAATGTGAATGATACCGATGCTATCAAGAGTTACTTGCAGCAGCATAAGGTGAAACGGGCGGTAATCATCGGGGCCGGATTCATCGGGTTGGAGATGGCGGAGAATCTGCAGGAAGCCGGTGCGGAAGTGGCGGTTGTAGAGATGGCAAATCAAGTCATGGCTCCTATTGATTTCTCTATGGCTTCTTTGGTGCACGAGCATTTGTTGCAGAAAGGAGTGCATCTCTACCTGGAAAAGGCGGTGGCTTCTTTCGAGCGCACGGTCAACGGACTGGAGGTTATTTTTAAATCGGGCGAAAGGCTGCCTGCCGATATGGTGTTGTTATCCATCGGGGTACGTCCCAATACCTCATTGGCGACAGAGGCCGGACTGGAGATAGGGGAGATGCGCGGCATTAAGGTGAACGATTACTTGCAGACTTCCGACGAGTATATTTATGCGGTGGGCGACGCTATCGAGTTCCGTCATCCGCTGACTGATAGACCGTGGTTGAATTATCTGGCTGGTCCGGCCAACCGTCAGGCGCGTATTGTGGCAGATAACATGGTTTTTGGAAATAAGGTTACATACGAAGGGGCTGTCGGTACTTCCATTGCCAAAATTTTTGATATGACTGTCGCTGCTTCAGGCCTTCCGGCAAAGCGGTTGAAACAGGCAGGCATTGATTATTTGTCGGCAACCATCCATTCCGGTTCCCATGCGGGATATTATCCCGACGCTTTACAGATGTCCATTAAAATAACCTTCTCTCCTGTGAACGGGAAATTACTCGGAGCGCAGATTGTGGGGTATAACGGAGTGGACAAACGTATTGACGAATTCTCGCAAGTGATTAAGCATAACGGAACTGTTTATGACTTGATGGCTTTGGAGCAGGCATACGCTCCTCCTTTCTCTTCGGCTAAAGATCCTGTAGCAGTAGCCGGATATGTAGCCGGAAATATACTGAGCGGAAAGATGAAGCCTCTTTATTGGCGCGAGTTGCAGGCTGCCGATTTGAGTAAAGTTACGTTGGTTGATGTCCGTACTCCCGATGAATTTGCACTCGGTGCTTTGAAGGGGGCTGTCAATATTCCTTTGGATGATATGCGCGAAAGGATGAAAGAGATTCCTCAGGATAAGCCGGTCTATTTGTATTGTGGAGTGGGGTTGAGAGGGTATCTGGCTTCTAATATATTGTTACAGAATGGCTTTGGGGAAGTAAGGAATTTAATAGGAGGTTTGAAACTGTATAAAGCGGTAACGGCTCCTCTGCCCAAGCCGAAGGAGTTCTCAAATTCCGGATCTTCAAGTTCTGATTCTTCAAAAGTTGATCATTCTGAACACAGTAAAGATTCTGCTGAAGCTTATACTATTGCCTCTTCCGTCATTCCTTCTATGAAAGCAATAAAAGTGGATGCTTGTGGCATATCTTGTCCCGGTCCTATCATGAAGCTGAAGAAGAGTATGGAAGAACTGGCGGACGGCGAACGTCTGGAGATTGTCGCTACGGATGCCGGTTTCCCCCGCGATGCCGAAGCATGGTGCCAGACTACCGGGAACCGTTTTGTCTCAGTAAAGTCAGGAGCAGGAAAGTATGAGGTAATTGTTGAGAAAAGTACTCCGCAATCTTCTTCCTCGGAGGTTTGCCGGGAGGATAAAGGGAAAACTTTTATTCTGTTCAGTGACGACCTGGACAAAGTTTTAGCTACTTTTGTACTCGCAAACGGTGCGGCGGCTACGGGAAAGAAGGTGACCATCTTCTTTACTTTCTGGGGGCTGAATGCTATCAAAAGATTGGACAAGCCTGCGGTGAAGAAAGATATCTGGGGGAAGATGTTCGGCATGATGCTGCCTTCCAGTTCTTTAAAGCTGAGATTGTCTAAAATGAATATGGGTGGAATGGGAGCCAGGATGATGCGATATATCATGAATAAGAAAAACATCGACTCACTGGAATCTCTGCGTACTCAAGCCATTCAGAACGGAGTGGAATTTATTGCTTGCCAGATGTCAATGGATGTAATGGGTGTGAAACGTGAGGAATTGCTGGATCATGTGACTATTGGCGGAGTGGCAACCTATATGAACCGTGCCGAACAGGCGAATGTAAACTTGTTTATTTAAATTTGCATGGAGAAAATAAAATCAATATGTGTCATGAGAGAGCTGTTCAAGGCTCTCTCTGAACTTGAAACCCGCTTGATGGAACAATATGGAGTGTCATTGAATGAGGCAATGGCACTTTGTTGCATTGGCGGAGATACGCTGACAGCCAGTGTGATATCGGAAAACACAGGCCTGTCTGCTTCGCATACCTCTAAAGTCATCCGTTCCATTGAAGAGAAAGAATTAATCGTCCGTAATTTGGGGGATAAGGATAAACGGCAGATGCATTTTACTTTATCCGATAAAGGGCGTGAATGTTTGGAAGCGCTGAAAGCAAATGAAATAGAAATACCGGAACTATTAAAGCCATTGTTTAAATAAACCCTTCTCTTTTCCATTTGTTTATTCCGGATATGAAACTGGAGAAATGGAAAAACAAGTGGAAGGAGTGGAGCAATCTGCGCAAATGGCAAATATGGAAACTGAAGCTGATTGATGCCCGTCTGTATTTCGTGAGCATATTCGTGGGGCTGCTTACGGGACTGGTTGCTGTGCCTTATCACTATCTTCTCTGGTATTTCTTTGATGTGCGGAAAACTTTTTTCACGGCGCATTATCCGTGGTATTGGCATGTATTGTTGTTTTTTATCTTATGGGGGATTCTGATCTTTGTCGCTTCTTTGGTAAAACGTATGCCATTGATAGCCGGAGGCGGTATTCCTCAGACACGTGCGGCCAATAACGGTCGTATCCGTTATGAGCATCCTTTTAAGGAACTGGTGGCCAAATTCTGCGGAGGTGTGTTGGCTCTCAGTGCGGGGCTGTCCTTGGGACGCGAGGGGCCGTCTGTTCAGATAGGGTCTTATATAGGAACACTTATCTCCCGTTGGGGACATATCCTGAAAGGGGAACGGAAACAATTGCTGGCTGCCGGAGCCGGTGCGGGCTTGTCTGCCGCTTTTGCCGCTCCGTTGTCTTCTTCTTTGCTGGTAATAGAATCCATCGAGCGTTTTGATGCACCTAAAACCGCCATTACTACCTTGTTGGCCGGCGTGGTAGCCGGAGGAGTGGCTAGTTGGATGTTCCCCACGACTCCTTATCATCTGATTAGTGCGGTCGTTCCCGGTTTATCTTTTATCCGTCAGGCAGAGCTTTATATTATCTTTGCCGCCCTTATGGCTGTCATTGCAAAGTTTTATTCGCTCATCGTTCCTTTCTTTCAAGAAAGGATACCTGCCATGAAACTCTCCATTCCTGTCAAGATGTTGTATTTATTGATCATAGCTTATGCCATATCGTTAACAGAGACGAATCTGACAGGTGGCGGAGAGCAGTTTTTGATGATGCAGGGAATGAATGGAACTCATGATATCCGGTGGCTTACTATCATGATGCTTATTCATTTTGTTTTTACGCTGTTTTCTCTTTCTTCGGGTTTGCCGGGAGGAAGTTTCATTCCTACCTTGGTTACGGGAGGATTATTGGGACAAATCTTCGGGTTGGTATTGGTACAGCGCGGATGGATAGGGTATGAGAATGTGAGTTATATGATGCTGATCGGGATGGTGGCTTTTTTGGTGGCTGTGGTGCGTACCCCTTTGACTGCCATTGTTCTGATAACGGAGATTACCGGTCATTTCGAGGTGTTCTATCCTTCCATCGTGGTAGGTGGGTTGACTTATTATTTCACCGAATTGTTACAGATAAAACCTTACAATGTATTGCTGTATGACAGGATGTTCCGTAGCCATAATCCGGAGTCTTCCGAAGAGGCTGGTGCCCGCTATCATCTTTTTGTCGAGATAATGGATGGGTCTTATTTTGACGGAAAGGAAGTGGATACATTGGCTTTACCTAATCATTGTATCATTCGTAGTATACACCGGAATCGTAAAAACTTACTTCCTCAGGGGCAAACCCTAGTTCCCGGTGATCAAGTGGAGATAGAAATGGATGCGCAGGATATAGAAAAATTATACGAACCGTTGGTCAGTATGGCAAATATCTATTAAATTTGCCGTATGAAAAAGAAATTCCAGCTTGAAGTTCCGGGAGGAGCCGACAAAGTGTTGCTTCATACTTGTTGTGCTCCTTGTTCATCAGCCATCATAGAGTGCTTGATGCAGCATGGTGTCACTCCGGTTATCTATTATTGTAATCCCAATATTTATCCGTTGGAGGAATACATTATCCGCAAGGACGAATGTACGCGGTATGCCCAGTCCTTGGGATTGGAAATTATAGATGCCGATTATGATCATGATGCCTGGCGTTGTCGAATGGCAGGAATGGAGCAAGAGCCTGAAAGAGGAGGCCGTTGCTTGCGTTGTTTCAAGATGCGACTGCAGGAAACCGCACGTTATGCCCACGAACATGGATTCCCGGTTATCACTACTACGCTTGCTTCCAGCCGTTGGAAAAGTTTGGAACAGATAGAGGAAGCGGGCCGATATGCTACGGCTCCTTATCCGGATGTCACTTATTGGGAACAGAACTGGCGTAAAGGTGGATTGAGTGAGCGTCGCATTGCTATCATTAAGGAATATAATTTTTATAATCAGCAATATTGTGGCTGTGAGTTCAGTATGCGGAAAGAAGAAAAGGGAGGATGACGGGAATGAAGATGTTCAAACTGTGGATGGTTGTGATGTTATTGGGACTCTTGCCCGTTGTCTCAGAGGCGCAAGAAGACATAAATAATGCCATTAATTAAAGAATAGTAAAGAGCTCTTCTAGAATTATATTAATGAAGAGCTCTTACTAAATTATTCTACCTTATATATTCAAAAATAATACCTATATCACAGTTATGTTATAAAAAAATTACTCATATCCTGGTGTTTGTTTTAATGCGCTGTTGTTTGTTAATGTACCAGCATCAATAGGCCACAATAATCTGGATTGTTCAGCTGATGAGTATTGATGTACATAATCCCAACCTAGCAAGCGGATATCATACCAGCGCTTTCCTTCAAACATGAATTCGCGGAGACGTTCTTTCAATATAGCTTCTAACGCACCGGCATTATCAGGTTTCATCCATTTGTTGTCAGTGTAGAACTCAGGATCGTTATCGTTAGGATAAGCTATTTCTGCTTTGTGTTCATTGAAGTATTTACTTCCATAAGCACGTTCACGAACAGCATTGATTTCTTCTGTAGGATCTTCTCCTAGTAACACTTTTGCCATAGCTAGTTGCAATAGGCAGTCAGCATAGCGATAAATAGGAAAATCGTCTAAGAAACTGCGTGTAGACCCTCCTTCCAGCATCGTTCCTTGGAACTTATAAGTGATAGGGCCGAAATAACTGACTACTCCTTGGGCATCTTTTTTATAAACGGCTTTCAAAGAAGTTGTCCAGCGCGTATCATTGTTACGGAAACCTTTGAAATAAAATTCTCGTCTTACTTGTAGCTGGGTAAGACCATTAAGTTGTGCATCTGGGGTTCCGACAAAGGAATTACCATTCTCGTCACAATAAATTTTCACCATTTTATCCTGTGCAGGAATTAATCTCATTCTATAGTATCCTCCCCACATTTCATATTCGTCTTTACCATTGTGGATAGTGAAAATCATTTCCTTGTTCTTTTTATTCTCAAAGGAGAAAATATCTTTAAAAGAACTGGTTACTAAACCAACATCTGCTTTTTTTACGTTTTCAAAGGCGTTTTTTGCAATGGTATAATCACTGTTGCCTCCATTCATCTGGCGTCCGCTCCACAGATAAGCTTCTCCTTTTAACATTTGAGTTGCTGCGGCAGACCAAAAGTGACGTCCCAATTTGAAAGAATAGTCAGAGCCAAAGGCATTTTCTGATGCCTGAATGTCTTTCTTTATTTGTTCCATAACTTCTGTTGCAGGTGATACTCCTTTGGTAATGTTACTTAAATCAAGGTTCTGCCCTTCCGTGTAATCTAAGTATAAAACGACATCTCCCCAGGAACGTAGCAAGTGGAAATAAAGGTAGGCACGCATTCCGTAGGCTTCACCTAAATAATAATTTTGGGTGGCTTCTGTCAGAATTGTCGTTTCTGTGGTCTTGGCAATCATCTGGTTTATTTGATTGATGATTTTATACATGTCACCATAATTGCTGATACCTACATTTTCTTTATTTATGGTATTGAAAGGTAAACGTTCCATGCCTTGGCTTGCTTCGCCACCAATAGGATTGTCTCCGTAAATGTCTGCACGAGGTTCACCCAGTAAGAAGAAATTATAACTTTTTTCGCGAAGTAAAGCATGCAGTCCTGTATTGAACGCAGTGAATTGGTCCGGGTTTTTCCAATATGCGGTTCCTGCCAGTGAACTGGTAGGCTCAATATCCAAGGAATCACATCTTGAAAATGATAGCAGAGAAAGTCCTGCCAACAGGTATGTAAATATCTTTTTCATGATTTTATTCTTTTATAGTTGTGTTCAATTTAAAATGTTACAGATAAACCAAATAATACGGTTCTAGGAGTAGGATATCGACCTTGATCAACGCCGTATAGATTTTCATTATTATCACTATTTGTCAAGACAGGCTCTGGAGAAGTGCCGGTATATCCGGTGACATAGAACAGATTTTGTCCGGTGACATAGACAGATGCGTTTTGTATAAATGCTTTGCTAGTCCATGCTTTGGGCAAGTCCCAACTTAGTGTTAACTCTCGTAAGGCTAGATAGTCAGCTTTTTCATAGAGGCGTGAACTGTTGTTATGACGGCTGGCTGAGGCATTATTGGAACGGGTGATATTCTTTTTGGCCAATTGGTCTGCATAATAGAATGCCGGTAAGTCTGAATTCGGATTATCTTCACTCCACATATCTTTTACTTCAGTAATTATATTGAATGCACCTTGGTATTGGCCTAAAGTACGTGCGGCCAAGTCATTATAAAGAGTATGTCCTAATGCATAGTCAAAACGTGCATAGAGGGATATACCTTTCCAAGAAAGAGTTGAAGAGAAACCGCCGGTTACTTTTGGGAAAATATTGCCTACTACTTCGCGGTCAAGTCCATTGATTTTATTATCACCGTTGATGTCTTCCCAGCATACATCTCCAGGTTCTATAGGTTTCCATCCTTCTTTTCCTGCATATTCACTAGCTAGTCCCGGACCGTACAGGTTAGCAACTTCATCAATCATCATATTAGCGTGCTCTTTAACATCATCCCAGCTTTTGAAAATATGATTTTGCTTGTAAGCTACCATTTCGCCCAATTTTCCGCCTTCCTGACGTCCGGCAATCCACTTGGTGGCATTTGTTCCTTTACCTACGGCAACTTCATAACCTCCTACTCGGTTGTTTTCTATACCGTTATAGGGTAATGAGATAATTTTGTTTGCTACCGAAGATAAATTAGCGGAAAGGTCCCAGGTAAAACCACCTACATTATTTAATATATTGGCTTTTACCTCCAATTCTATACCTGAGTTACGTAAAGTTCCCATGTTGGTCATAATATCGGAAAAACCCAAATAACCCGGTAGAGCTTGTTTAGTCAGCAAGTCATTTGTTCTTCTGTTGAAGTAATCGATAATAAAACTTAATTTGTTATTGAAAAAACCGATATCCAACCCTACTTCCAAGGTCTTGCTCTGTTCCCAGCGTAAACCGGTATTTACCAATGCCGAATTATAGAATGCGGAAGATCCCCCATAGTTTTTAGCATCTACAAGACCATAGGCACCATATACATCGAAGTTGCCAATTCCATTTACATTACCGTTTACACCATAACTGATACGGGGTTTCAAGTTTGAAATCACTTCTGAAATTTTTGAATCTTTCCAGAAATTTTCTTCCATCACATTCCAACCTACCGAAATGCCTGGGAAGAATCCCCAACGATTGTCTTTCAGACGAGAAATACCATCATAGCGGGCTACGAATGAAAATAAATATTTCATGTCATAGTTGTAATTGATGCGTCCGAAACTGGAAAGAATGCGGTAGGCAGTTCTTGTGGTGGAAGTATAAGTCTGCTTGGCACCAACATTTAAAGTAGGTATGTCATCAATTGGTGAATTTTGAGTCTTGGCTTCAAACTGGAATTCATCATAATTATAATATTCACCACCCAACATGACATCTACATTATGCTTTTCTGCAAATCTATCCGTATATGTTAGTGTACTATTGAATTGCATTTGGTTATATCTCTTGATCCAAGCTTCAGCTTGACGAGTATTTGTAGCTGTAGAAGAAGACTGTAATTTATAACTTTTATTGAACTTTTCCCTCTGGTAGTCATAATGTAAAAGTGAAGCGTTTCCGCTTAATACGAGTTTTTTAGGGAGAATGTCAAGATCAAATCCAATGTTATAGGATTGTCGGCGCTCTCCGTTATGTTGTGTCAGTTTGTCCCTGAAATAGGCAGGATTACCGTCGGAAGTACCACCTCCTGATGCTGGATTACCCTCTTCATCATAGGGGTTCCATGTGGGGCGTTGAGAACGGGTTCGGTAAAACATTTGGTCTTCACTAATCCATAGAGAAGGTTTGCTGGCCCAGGTATAAGTTGCTCCGGCTTTTACGTTTAAGAATGGGAAAACTTTATAAGAACCATTTACAGAACCGTTAAATCTCTTATATCCGGTACCTATAATCTGACCATCTTCATTGTAATATCCCAAGCTTGTAGCAAAAGTTCCTTTATCATTACCTCCGGTGATACTTATATAATGTTCTTGCATAAAAGCATTGTCATCGAATACGTCATTATCTAATAGTCCTCCATAATCTTTAAATATTATTTTTTTACCTGGATTTACGGGGTCGTCCATCGTTTGCCAGCCTTCATTTTGCAAATGAGCTGTTTCATCATTCAAGTAGCGAATATCATACATATTATTGCCGATGCCATATCCTTGCTGAGCATCCAGACCATCATAGCCTTTTACTTTTTTATATCCGATACGGTTGTAATAAATATAGTCTTCAGCGTTTAGGTAATCATATCCTTTACGGGCAAAATTCACACCCATTTTGAATTTGTAATTAACTGAAGCTTTTCCGGCTTTTCCACTTTTAGTTTCAATTAAAATAACACCACCGTTTGCTCGGGCACCATAGATGGCAGTAGAAGCGGCATCTTTCAGCACTTGAATGGATTCAATGTCTGAAGAGTTAATATCGCCCATACTATCACGTACAACACCGTCTACAATAATTAAAGCTTTATTGTTGGCTCCGGTGATAGTAGCTCCACCGCGAAGAGTTATACTAGGTTCAGAGCCAGGTTGACCACTGACGGTAACGACACGTAAACCTGTGACAGAACCCTGTAGGGCTTGTGCAGCGTTACTATAGGCTGCTTTTTCAAGTACCGAATTGTCCATTTTTGAAATAGCGGTTGTTAAAGTCGCACGTTTTTGCGAGCCGCCGTAACCAGTTACCACTACTTCATCCAAAACTTCTGTATCTTCTTTTAAGACAATTTGGTAGGAGTTTTGAACACCGGTTGTAATAGTCTGTGTTTTATAACCGATGTAACTGACATTAATTTTAGCTCCTTGGGATACGTTTAGAGAAAACTTTCCATCAAGGTCTGTAATGGTACCATTTGTAGTTCCTGCTTCTACCACACTGGCGCCTATCACCGGTTCATTGGTAGCATCCACTACTGTACCTGTAATTGTTTTCGTCTGTGCCATTACATTGAATGACATTAAAAGACCTAATAACAAAAAAAGGTTCTTTTTCATAGAGTTAAAAATTAGTGATTAATAAAGATTTTGAATTTGAAGTATGAATTATTCAACATATTCTAATTTAAGTGTCCATGCATACTGACAAGGAACTTTGCTGTAAGGAATAGTGGGAATTTCTATTACTATATTATTTCCATTCTGTTTCCATTTCAATGTTTTGTCATATCCTAATAAAGTTATTTTTGTTTTGGAACTTGTTCTAATGTCTTTCAGTATGACTTGATTTTCCGGAAATTTAGGCAGAATGGCATATACTGCATTATTTTTAGCTGTGAAAAAGGCTTCTTTTACGGCAAAGCCGGGATCGGGATCTACTGTTTGTTTTAAAATAGAGTTTCCTCCTACATAATGTTTTCCTTTATCTTTCCAATTTCTGTCACCTTCAGACCATTGTTCAGATTGTTTCCATTTGTAAGTATCATAGATTGCTTCTCCATTTACTTTTAGCCATTCTCCCATTTGCAATAAGCGTTCCTGCATGATAGTGGGAATTTTGCCGTTTCCATTCGGACCTATGCCCAAGAGTAAATTTCCACCTTTGCTTACAATATTAACTAAGGTAAGTATTAATCCTTGTGGGCTGGAATAATCTTCTATATCTTCATTTTGATTATAAGAGAAAGAGAATCCCATGCCACGACATTCTTCCCAAGGTTTATCCTCTGGCATATTGCGATTGCTATATTCACGGGTGTAATAATCGCCATGCTTTTTCCCATCAGTAAATTTTGCCCATCTGTCATTCAGTACAATTTTGTTCTTTACTGGGGATTCAGAATAGAGCCATTGGAAAAGTTTTTTTGTTTGCCAAATAGAGTCACTGTAATCATCGGGACCGTCTGACCAAAGAATATCGGGTTCATACCGATTTACCAGATCTTTTACTTGTGGTATAAAATGACGGGATACATATATATTAAGTAACTCCGGACAATATAGTGGACTTCCCCATTCTCTGCAAGAAATGTAGAATCCCACCTTAATATCTGTTTTTCTAAGAGCTGTGGTATATTCACCTACCAAATCGCGTTTAGGACCTATTTCCATACTGTTCCAAGGTCTGCCGTAATCTCTAGACGCTTCCATACTTGGCCATAATGCATAACCGTCATGGTGTTTAGTTGTTAAAACTACATACTTGGCACCTGATTTTTCGAATAGTTTGGCCCAAGCGTTTGCATCGTAATCATGTGCTTTAAATTTGGCAGCAAAATCTGCATAATTAAAGTCTTCTCCATACATTTTTGTATGATAATCATAAATTTCGGTTCCGGTAAATTCACCGTTCCCTATTAACTTTTTATTATCCAGCCAATATTTATACCATTCTTCGTAAGTGCCTTTAGGTGACCACATGGGTACAGAATAGATTCCCCAATGGATAAAGATTCCAAATTTTGCATTTTTGAACCATGCAGGGGTAGGGCGAGTATCGAGCGATTCCCATGTTGGTTGGTAGATATTGTTTTGAGCATTAATTTTGATAAAGATTAATAGCACAATAAATAATCTGTCTCTTATACACATCTCCGAGCCCACGAGACGGAGCTACATCTCG
>ERZ1027077.603-NODE-603-length-12020-cov-5.322190_pt1 | contig 12020 bp, 8 predicted proteins | sample MGYA00519280_ERZ1027077 | MGnify/ENA primary metagenome ERZ1027077 (study PRJEB26926, sample SAMN06164528) | human gut metagenome | biome: ENVO:00009003; feature: ENVO:2100002; material: ENVO:00002003 | host: Homo sapiens | place: USA | collected 2012 ... | reverse complement strand
GGGAGGAGTTGTTGGGGCAGCGGCCAGCAAGACGCGAGTGCCGCCCAAGGCACGATGCGGATGCTGGGTGCCGCAACCCGATAGCTGCGCGCATTCCAAATCGTCCCATCTGCCGCCGCAAGTAAAAATTGCATCCGGCGGCAAAAAGGATTATACTATAAAAAATGTCTGCGGTGCACAGGCCGCAGGGGCAGAGGAGATGAAGCATGAAACGACGGGACTTTTGTAAGGGTCTTGCGGTGACCCTTGCGGCGGGGGCACTGGCTCCCGGAGCGGCGCTGCCGCAGGCCGGGGCGGCTACGGCGCTGGTCGGCCGCGCCGTGCCGGACGACTACTATACCCTGTGGTACCGCAGCGACCGCTGCAGCGCTGACCTGCGGCACGATTACTATTACAGCGACAGCCTGTTCGACCACGCCGCCACAGAGTACGACGATAAGCTGGCACTGGCCACCTTGGGCATGGCTGCGGCTGCGGACAGCTCGTGGGAGAGCGACCAGCGCTATTGGATGACGGGCGAGGTCGGCCGTGCCGCCCATATCCGGGATGCCTTTGCAAAGCTGGGCTTTGCCGAGGTGCAGCTGTTCAACTATACCCACAGCCTGAACGATGCCCCGGACACGGCGGCCTGTGCCGTTGCCCGCAAAACACTGGTGCGCGGCGGCAGACAGGTGACCATCATCGGGGCGTTCGTGCGCGGCTCCGGTTATGGAGCCGAGTGGTCCGGCAACCTTCATGCAGGCTCCGGCAGCGCCCACACGGGTTTTGTAGCAGCGGCGCGGCAGCTGACTGAAAAAATACGCGGATATGTTCAGGCATCGGCCAAGCGCCAGCCGCTGGGTACCCTGAAGCTCTGGATGGGCGGCTACAGCCGTGCCGGCGGCGTAACGAATTTAGTGGCGGCGCGTCTGCCCGCCGTGCTGCCGCAGCTGGAAAAGAAAAACACCTTCGTCTATACCTTTGCCGCCCCGGCTGCGCTGGCGGCGGCAGACTGCCCCGAGCTGCAGCAGGACTTTGACAACAACCATACGGCAAGCGGCAGTCTGAAAAAGAACTGGGGCACCAGCAACATCTTCAACATCATCTCCAGCGGAGATGTGGTCCCCCGGGTGCTGCCCGCAGAGTGGGGCTTCTACCGCAACGGCAACGACCGTTTTCTGCCCGCTACAGTTGTCCCGGAGGAACTGCAGGCGCTGAACGACCGCAGCGCAGGGATGGAGGGCGCACCGCTGGATTTCGGGCGGCTGGCCGTCACCGAGGAGACCGATGCCGTGCTGCAGTCCATGATGACCCTGTTCGGCAGCCGTCAGACCTATCACGAGGACTACGAGGATGCCATGCGCTGTATACTGCAATGCGTGACCACCCGCTCGGAAGCAGAGGTGACCCGGGGCGTCATTCTGGACGATGCTGCCGTGGTGGCGCAGCTGCGCAGCATGGAGCCCATGCAGCAGTTCCCGCAGGAAAAGGTGGAGCGCTGTGTGCAGGCGGCCTCTGCCCTGAGCCGCCCGCTGCTGGAAAAGCTGGGCAATGCAGTGCCGCTGCAGGCACAGCAGATCGTGATCCCCATGCTGGCAGTCGGTCTGTGCTTTGAATTGGACCCGGAGACGCTGCAGCTGGTGTCAGACTTTGTATTGTCCACCATCACGGTAAAGGGGCAGCTGAGCGGCATCCTGAAAACAGTGCTGTGTCACTTTTTGGAAACCTACATTACCCTGCTGGAATACTATGACCCTGCCGACCACGGCATGGAGCCCTATACCCGGCAGGAAGAGCTATAAGCAAAAGGCCGCTGCGCAGACATCGCGCAGCGGCCTTGGCTTTTTACAGATAAGATCAGAACTTGAACAGGTTCAGCCCGGTAACGGGGTCGTACTGGCGGTCTACTGTGCCGTCCAGAACATCCACCACCATCTCACAGGTGGCGCTGACCACCGCCCGGTTCAGATGTCCGCCGAACACCTCGCCCTTGTCGTTGCCGGCGCTCATGTGCAGGTGGGTGTAGAATGCGCCGTTCATGGTGTTGATGGTGCCGGTCAGGGACACGATCTCAAAACTGCCGCTGAAGGTGTTGGCGTAGTATTTCTTCTCCGCTACATTGTATACGCCCACCGTAAAGCTGTTGGTGGCGCCCAGCGCCTGCACGGCGGCAAGGCGGATGTTTTCCTTCAGGGCAAGCTCTTTGACCTGTTCAAGGATCTCTTCGTCCTTGTCGATGCGTACAATGATCTTATTGCCAAAACGTTTGTATTCCATGGAAAAGCATCTCCTTTATGTGGCTTTTTTGTGCGCTGCCCTTTGCCGGGAGCGCGTGCGGATTTATTGATCTTCTGAACCCGATCCAAATTCTTCCAGCTCTTTTTCGTTTTGGAGATCTTCATTGGTTTTCTCTCCGGTGATAGCACGGTAAGCTTCTTTGATGCCGTTTTTCACTGCCCATTTGATAACGTAATACAGCGCGATCAAAATAAGGATGGCGGTCCCTCCGCTGATGCCTAATTCGTTCCACATGATTCGAGCCTCCAAATTTCAATTTGTTGAACTAAATCGAGTATACCACACCCGCCAAGGAAAGAACACCCCGATAGCGTAAAATTTGCAGGTGGAAACTTGTCGGGGCGGGGACTTGGCAAACCCAACGTGATTGCGCTATAATAGAGCCGTAACAGTTCCACAAAGGTGTGGTAAGGGAGGTGCGGTCATGATCCGGGTGGCAGTCGTAGAGGATGATGCGGAGGTGCAGGGGGTATTGCAGGAGTACATCCGGCGGTATACCCGGCAGTATGGGACAGAATTTGAGGTATCGGTCTTTGCGGACGGGGTGGATATTCTGGAGGATTACCGCGCCGTCTACGATGTTATTTTTCTGGATGTGGAGATGAAGCATCTGGACGGCATGATCACGGCAGAGCGCATCCGGCAGATGGATGCAGACGTCATCCTGATCTTCATCACCAATATGGCGCAGTATGCCATCCGGGGCTACTCGGTGGGAGCGCTGGACTATGTGCTGAAGCCGGTGCCGTATTTTGCATTTTCCGAGCAGCTGAAAAAGGCCGAGAAAAATTTGGCCCGCCGCGCCAGCCACTATCTCATGGTCCCGGTGGAGAGCGGCCTGCGGCGGCTGGACAGCTCCCGGCTGTATTATCTGGAAAGCGAAGGCCACCGGGTGCATTACTACACCGAGGACGGCGATTTTTCGGCACCGGGCACCCTCAAGGCAGTGGAGGAAAAGTTGGCGGGCCGCCCCTTTGCCCGCTGCAACAGCGGCTATCTGGTAAATCTGGCGCAGGTGCAGGCGGTGCAGCAGAACACGGTGCAGGTGGGACCCTATGAGCTGCAGATCAGCCGCCCCAAGCGCAAGGCCTTTCTTGCCGCACTGACCGACTACATCGGAGGTGAGGGCTCATGACCATGCTGCCGAGCATCCCCCGCCTGTACACGGCGCTGGCAGAGGTGTTGGCGGTGCTGCTCTACGCCCGCAGCCTGCCGCAGCGGTTCCACCGGCAGACCGCGGTCACGGTGGTGTGGGCACTGGTGCTGGGAATCTTTTTGCACAAGACCGGCTATGTGCCGCTGGCGTGGTGGGTGCCCTGTATGCTTTGCGCGGTGCTGCTGCTCTACGGGTATCTGTGGGGCAGCAGGGCGGTCAACTGGCTGGAGGCACTGTACATCACCGCCCGGGCGTTTCTGCTGGCAGAGTTTGCTGCCAGCGCAGAATGGCAGCTGCACTGCTGGCTGTTCCCGTACCGGAGCGGCTTTGACCCGCTGGCGCTGGCGCTGCTGGCGGCGGTCTACGGCGCGGTCTACGGCCTGATGTTCTGGCTGGAGCGCAGCCGTCCGCTGCCCGAAAAGCATCTGGACATCAGCAACAAGGCTGCGCTGGCGGCATTTGTCATGGCGGGCACGGTGTTCGTGGTCAGCAACCTTCTGTTTCTGGGGGAGAGCCCGGCGACCATGAACGTGTTCTGCATCCGCACGCTGGTGGATTTCTGCGGGGTGCTGATCCTGACGCTGCAGCACGAGCAACTGCGGGAGAGCGCGCTGCATCAGGAGCTTTCTGCCATGGACAATGTGCTGCACCGGCAGTACGAACAGTACAAGCGCAGCAAGGAGGGCATCGAGCTCATCAACAGCCGCTACCATGAATTGAAGGTCCAGATCGCTGATATCCGTGCCCAGCGGGACCGCGCCAAGCAGGACGCGGCGCTGGCAAAGATGGAGAACAGCATTCTGCAGTATGAGGCGGAGAACAAGACCGGAAACCCGGTGCTGGACATCCTGCTCACCGCCAAGAGTATGGAATGTCAGGAAAAGCAGATCCGTATGACCAGCGTGGCAGACGGGCATCTGCTGGACCATCTGTCCACCCGGGAGATCTGCACGCTGGTGGGCACCGCGCTGGACAACGCCATTGAAAGCTGTGCCGCCGAGCAGGACCCGGAAAAGCGGCTGATCCGCACGGCGGTGTATGCCCAGAACGGCTTTGTGCTGTTCCGGGTGGAGAACTACTGCCAAAAGCCGGTGGAGCTGGGTGCAGATGGTCTGCCGCTGCGCAGTGCCCACGGCGGTTACGACCTGCGCAGCCTGCGGGCGGCTGCGCAGCAGCACGGCGGCAGCATGACCGTGCACTGGGAGGACGGCTGGTTCACCCTGCGGGTGCTTCTGCCGCAGGCGGGGATTCAACAGACCGAGGGCGGGGAGTGATCCCCGCCCTTTTTGCAATATGCACAAAATCAGGGGCAGTGGAATTGTGAATAAGCACAATAAAAAATGAAACCAATTTGAAACTTTTTTCAAATTATGCATCCCAAACGACAGATTGTGCAAAGAACGGTTCGTTTTGCGGTTTATATGATAAAATGACATCAAGCAAAGGAGTGGACGCACTCCGGAGAACAGCCATGAACCGGGTCGTGTACCCAAAAGAGAAGGAGTTAACAGTTATGGCACAGAAAAAGAAGGACGGTAAGATGATGGGCAAGATCATCAAAACTGCCGTTTCGGGTGTGTTGTGTGTCGCATTGGCGGGCGGTATAGTTGCGGCCAATGTGCTGATCCCGCCCAACGCCAGCAGCGTGCAGAGCATTTTGGGCCTGAAGAGCGGAGGCATCGACAACAGCAAGGCAAAGACCGAAGGCATTAATATGGAATACGGCAAGCCCGGCTTTGACACAGAGGATGCGCTGGTTGAGGATGAGATCGCCCTGAACAAGCAGATTGCAGCAGAGGGCATCGTCCTGCTGAAGAACGATGAAGGCAGAATGCCGTACAGCACGGATACCACCTTCAGTTTTGTCAGCCATTCGGCAGTCAGCTACATCGGCGGCAACAAAGTCGATATGAAAACGGCCTTTGAAGATGCCGGGTTCGGTGTCAACGAGGACCTCTGGAAATTCTATTCCGAAGGCAACGGCAAGGATTACGGTCTGGGCGTTGGTTCCGTTTCCTACGGTGATGACGAGGACTTTTCCATCAACGAATGCCCCTTGTCTGTTATGAAAGCAGAGCCGGGTCTGACCGATTCCATGAAGAATACGGTTCCTGTTTTTGTGTTCAGCCGTGTGGCGGGCGAAGGCCGTGATATGCCCCGCTCCATGTACAACCACACCGATGTGGAAGAGGACAAGACCAAGACTTATCTGGAGCCGGATTCTACGGAACTGGAGATCCTGCAGTATCTGAACGACAACTTTGACGATGTGGTGCTGCTGCTCAACTCCAGTGCAGCGGTCGATCTGAGCTGGGTGGAGGATTATCCCAGCATCCACACGGTCATCTCGGCTCCTGCCATGGGCGACTACGGCCTGTGCTCTCTGGCTGAGATCTTCTCCGGCAAGGTCAATCCTTCCGGCCGCACCGTGGATACCTATGAAGTGGATGCCATGAACAGCCCGGCGGCGCAGAACTTCGGCGACTTTGCCTACTACGATGAGAATGGCAACCTCACCAAGTACAACTACGTCAGCTACAAAGAGGGCATCTATGTTGGCTACCGCTACTACGAGACCCGTTACGAGGATAAAGTCCTCGGTCAGGGCAATGCGGGCGATTACAACTACGACGATGCTGTGATGTACCCCTTCGGCTACGGCCTGTCCTACACCACCTTTGACTGGTCGGATTACAACACCAGCTGGGATGGCGATACCTGCACCGTGACGGTCAAGGTCACCAACACCGGTTCTGTTGCAGGCAAGGACGTTGTGGAAGTCTACGCACAGAGCCCTTACACCGATTATGACAAGGCCAACAAGGTGGAAAAGGCTGCCGTTGAACTGGTCGGTTACGCCAAGACCTCGGAGCTGGCTCCCGGTGCAAGCGAGACCGTGACGGTCACCTTCGACCAGGAACAGCTGAAGTCCTACGACTACGTCAATGCCAAGACCTACATTCTGGACGCAGGTGATTACTATATCACTGCGGCTAAAAACGCACACGAAGCGGTCAACAACATCCTCTCTGCCAAGGGAAAGAGCGTGGCAGACGGTATGACCGCGGATGGCGACACTGCTTTTGTTGAAATCTACACCCCGGCAAACGGCACCGTGGATACCACGACCTACAAGCTTGACACCACGACCGGTGTGGAGATCACCAATCAGCTCGACCATGCAAACGGCGGGCTGCAGTATCTCTCCCGCAGTGACTGGACTGGCACCTGGCCGACCGTTGACGGCGAGGTCAGCGACCAGATCAGCACCTGGGGCAACCCCATCAATGGTACCGATGCCAGCGGCAAGGCTGCATCCTATACCTACCGCAAGACGATCAGCAAGGAGGACCTTGCAAAGCTGGATTCTTTTGATTCCCTGAACCCCACCGACTTCTCCACCCTGACCGATGAGATCGTTTACGGCAAGGACAACGGTCTGGGTCTGATCGATATGCGCGGTCTGGATTACGATGATGAAAAGTGGGACGCACTGCTCGACCAGCTGACCCCCAGCGATTATCAGACCCTGATCACGCAGTCCGGCTATGGCACGGCTGCCATCAAGTCGGTGGATAAGCCCTCCACGACCGACCGCGACACTGCCACCGGCCTGATCAACTACGGCTTTGATGCAAGCGGCAACCTCTACTTCAAGGGCAACATCACGCACTGCGGCGTGATCGTTCTGGCACAGACCTACAACGATGATCTGGCCACTCACTACGGCGAGAACATTGGCGACGAGTCCTACTATCTGGGCGTTGATGGCTGGTATGCACCTGCTGTCAATATGCACCGCACGGCATTCTCCGGCCGCAACAGCGAGTATTACTCCGAGGATCCGTTCATCGGCGGTCACATTGCTTCCCTCGAGTGTGAGGGTGTCGCCTCCCGCGGTATGTATGTCTTTGTCAAGCATTACGCCATCAACGATCAGGAGGACCACCGCGGCGACCGTGAAGGCCAGTACAGCATTGCGACCTTCCTGAACGAGCAGGCGGCCCGCGAGATCTACCTCAAGCCCTTTGAGATGTGCGTCAAGTCTGATAAGGTCGAGATGAACTATGCAAAGGACAACGGCGACGGCACTTACAGCAATGCCACCACCGAGATCCCGTCCGTCACCGGCATCATGACCTCCTTCAACCGCGTTGGCTATACCTGGGCCGGCGGCAACTACAACATGATCACCGGCCTGCTGCGCAACGAGTGGGGCTTCCACGGCTTTATCATCACCGACAACGCAAACACCGGTGTCTTTATGGACGCTGGCCAGATGATCCAGGCCGGTGCAGACGGCAAGCTGACGAACCTGCCCACCGGCGCACGGTACACCTTTAACAAGGATGACGTTGCAGATTACCACTACGGTCGTGAAGCAATCCATAACATCCTGTACACCATTGCAAACTCCAAGGCAATGAACGGCGGTATGCCGGGCAGCCGTTATCTGGCAAAGGTCGAGCCTTACCAGAAGGTCATCTACGCAGTGGATGGTGTCTGCGGCGGTCTGATCGCAGTTCTGGTCGTTCTGACGATCCTCCGCTTCCGTAAAAAGAAAGAGGACGTAAAAACCGTCTGATCAACACATAGGAACAGAAGGGGCGGCGGGCAAACGCCCGCCCCCTTTTTTTGATTGTCAGGAGAGACCCATGAAACACACAGATATCATCAAGAGCTTGTCTCTGGAACAAAAATGCGCCCTGCTGAGCGGCGGCACGGTGTTCACCACCCGGGCGCTGCCGGGCAAGGGCATCCCGGCCATTACCCTGTCGGACGGCCCCAACGGCGTGCGCAAGCAGGCGGGCGCGGCTGACCATCTGGGCCTGAACCCCAGTGTGCCTGCCACCTGCTTCCCCACCTCAGCTACCGTTGCCAACAGCTGGGACCCGGAGCTTGGCGAGGCTGTGGGCGCAGCCATGGGCGAAGAAGCAGCGGCACAGGGCGTGTCGGTGCTGCTGGGCCCCGGCCTGAACATCAAGCGCAGCCCCCTGTGCGGCCGCAACTTCGAGTATTTCTCGGAGGACCCCTACCTTGCCGGTAAGATGGCTGCGGCCTACGTCCGCGGCATCCAGAAAAACGGCATTGCCGCCTGCCCCAAGCACTTTGCGGTGAACAGTCAGGAGCTGCGCCGCATGGCCTCGGATTCCATCGTGGACGAGCGCACCCTGCGGGAAATTTACCTGACCGGCTTCGAGATGGTGGTCAAGGAAGCGCAGCCTAAGACCATCATGTCCGCCTATAACCTTGTCAACGGCACCTACGCCAACGAGAACGCCCACCTGCTCATGGATATCCTGCGCGGGAACTGGGGCTTTGACGGCGCAGTGGTCACCGACTGGGGCGGCAGCAACGACCACGCCCTTGGCGTAAAGAACGGATCTACGCTGGAAATGCCTGCCCCCGGCGGGGATGCCATCCGGGAACTGATGAAGGCGGTGCAGACCGGCAAGATCACCGAAGCGGACGTGGACGCCCGGCTGGAGGAGCTGCTGGAACTGGTGTTTACCACCAAGGCGGCGGTGGACGCCGCACCCGGCAAGTTCGATGCCGACGCCCACCACGCACTGGCACGCCGGGCTGCTGCCCAGAGCATCGTGCTGCTGAAGAACGAAAACGGCCTGCTGCCCCTTGCAAAAGGGGAGAAGGTGGCGGTCATCGGCGACTTTGCCCAGACGCCCCGCTATCAGGGGGCAGGCTCCAGCGCCGTCAACTCCATCAAGGTGGATTCCTTTCTGGAATGCCTTGCCGAGAGCGGCCTGAACAGCGTCGGCTACGCCAAGGGCTTTGACCGGCAGGGCAAGCCCGATGAGGCGCTGAAGGCCGAGGCGGTGCAGCTGGCAAAGAACGCCAATGTGGTGCTGCTGTGCATGGGTCTGGACGAGATCAAAGAGAGCGAGGGCATCGACCGCGCCGATATGAAGCTGGCAGAGAACCAGCTGGAACTGCTGGCGGCTGTGGCAGCGGCAAACCCCAATGTGGTTGTGCTGCTGAGCGCGGGCTCCTCGCTGGAAAGCGGTTGGGCCAAGGACTGCAAGGCGCTGGTCTATGGCTGTCTGGGCGGTCAGGCCGGTGCGGGCGCACTGGTCGAGGTGCTGACCGGTGCGCAGAACCCCTGCGGCAAGCTGGCGGAGACTTGGGCGCGCAGCTACGCCGACACCCCCGCAAAGGCGCATTTCGGCGGCGACGGTCCCACTGTGGAGTACCGCGAGGGGCTGTATGTGGGCTACCGCTACTACGACACCGCCGGTGTGCCCACCGCCTTCCCCTTCGGCTACGGCCTGAGCTACACCAGCTTTGCGTACAGTGACCTGAAAGCAGACGAAAAGGGCGTGACCCTGACCGTCACCAACACCGGCAGCTGTGCAGGTGCCGAGGTGGTGCAGCTGTATGTGGCAAAGCCGGATGCAAAAGTTTTCCGCCCCGCCAAGGAGCTGAAGGGCTTTACCAAGGTGCAGCTGGAAGCCGGAGAGAGCAAGACCGTCACCATCCCGCTGGATGATAAGGCGTTCCGCTACTGGAACGTCAAGACCGACCGCTGGGAGGTGGAAGGCGGCAGCTATCAGCTGCTGGTGGGCGCTTCCAGCGCCGATATCCGTCTGACTGCCGCCGTCACGGTGGCGGGCACCGGCGCACCCGACCCCTACGCGGGTAAAAAGCTGGGTCATTACTGCACAGCCAATATCCAGAATGTACCGGATGATGAATTCGAAGCGCTGCTGGGCCGTCCCATCCCGGAGAACAAGGTGCACATCAACCGCAACATGACGCTGGGCGAGATGGGACACGGACGCAGCCCCATCGGCTGGCTGGCAGCGGCGGTACTGGGCACCCTGCTGCGCCGCAGCATCAAAAAGGGCAAGCCTGACCTGAACATCCTGTTCCAGTACAATATGCCTTTGCGGGCGCTGGCCAAAATGACCAACGGCGCCATCAGCATGGGCATGGTGGACGGCATCGTGATGGAGCTGCGGGGCTTCTGGGTCATCGGCCTTGTGCGGGTGATCGTGGAGGCCGTGAAGAACCTCGTGCTGAACAGCCGCATGGAAGAGCGCTTGAAAAACAGCTGAAAGGAAGCAGGCTATGAATTTCTGGAATAACTTTGCGGCAAAGCACCCCGCCGCTGCCAAGTGGGTGCGCGAGGGCGGCCTGTTCGTCATCGTGTCCAACCTCATCACCGTGTTCAAGTACCTGCTGCTGCAATTTCTGCCTAAGGCCTTTGCAAGCCTGCCGGTGGTGGATTTCGGCTGGCCGGGCATTGATATCACCCTGTTCGGCGAGACCTTCAAGTGGAACATCCTCGGCTACGATGCCGCCCACGGTGGTCTGCCCTACTTCTGCGCCTACATGATCGCCATGGTCATCGGCGAGTGCATCAATTTCCCCATCCAGCGCAATTTTGTGTTCCGCAGCAAGGGCAATCTGGCAAAGCAGATCGGCTGGTATGTGCTGGCGTTCTGCGTCATCACCTGCATCGTCAACTCCATCAACTGCATCTGGGTGGCGGTGGCAGGTCTGCTGGTGCCGGACTTCATCTACAACATCGGCACTACGGTGCTGAACGGCGGCATCTCCATGGTCATCTTCTTCTTCGTGAATAAGATCATCTTCCCGGAGGGCGAAAAAGCCGCCAAATAACAAGTCATCTTCTTCATTTTCTTCTTTTCATCACAAAGGCTCTCGCCCGCTCTGTGCATACGACAGAACAGGTGGGAGCCTTTGGCTTATGATCATCCTATCGCACAAAAGGCAGGATACCATCGTAATGATGATACCCTGCCTTTGCTCGTTCCGGTCCTCGTCCTGTACCGCCCACCACAAAAAAATCCCCAGACCGAATGGTCTGGCGGCATCTTTCTTGGTAGACATTCCTACGCGTTGGGAACCGCGCACTAATCAAAGCCCTGCTAGGGCTTTGATTGCCCCGCCTGCGGCGCGGCCGTGCTGTTCTCGTCCTGTACCGCCCACCACAAAAAATCCCCAGACCGAATGGTCTGGGGATGTGGTGGAGCATTCTCCACAGCACTCGAACCCAACACCTCTTCACGGGAGATGGTTTTGGAATCGTCCGTGAAGTTGAAATTGAGCACGACCCGGTCGTCAAAGACGTAGACCGAGTTGACAAAGGTATCAATGATCTGCCGCTGGTGCTCCATGTCTCTCATGTCACCCTTGCGGAATTTTTCAAACCAGAACCGCATCCACTCGCGGGTCAGGACGGGCTTTTTCAGCTCTTCTTCCAGAATGCTGGTGTTCAGAGCTTCTTTCCGGGCTTCCAGCTCGTCCAAACGCTGCTTGGTGGTCGGGGTCAGGATGCCCTGTTCAATGGCTTCCAGAAGGTTTGCCAGCCGCTTCTCTGTATCCCGGAGCTGGTCTTTCAAAACAGGCAGTCGGGTGTTCTCCTGCTGCTGGGCTTCCATAATCAAATCTATCAGCTGTTCGATGATTTCATCGCTGAAAATCACCTTAATGGCAGTCTCCACCACGAACCGTTCCAACGGCTCTTTGCGGATAGCTTTCAGGTCGCAGTGCGCCTTGCCGTGGCGTTTGGCGTTGCCGCACTTGTAGTAATAGTAGGTGTTTC
>ERZ1027077.601-NODE-601-length-12034-cov-5.516821_pt1 | contig 12034 bp, 8 predicted proteins | sample MGYA00519280_ERZ1027077 | MGnify/ENA primary metagenome ERZ1027077 (study PRJEB26926, sample SAMN06164528) | human gut metagenome | biome: ENVO:00009003; feature: ENVO:2100002; material: ENVO:00002003 | host: Homo sapiens | place: USA | collected 2012 ... | reverse complement strand
TCGCCCTCTCAGTCACCTTCGGTGACAGCTCTCCCAAAGGGAGAGCCCTTGGCATGGCGGCATAGTTTCCGGTTGAACTGCAAAGTGTGCGGTTTCGCCAGAGCCTCTCCCTTTGGGAGAGGTGGCATTGCGTCAGCAATGACGGAGAGGGCGAGCCCGCTGCCGGGGAGTGTTTTTCGTCCCAAATCCCACGTTTTGGGGAGAAAATCGCAAACGATTAAGCAAAGTGCACAAAAAGGCGGCGCAAAGTTTGGCGGGGGCGGGCTTGACCGTTCCCGGGAGAAAGTTTTTGAGAAACAGAACGACGAATTAAAACGTGTTATCGCCACAAAATAAAAGTTTGCGTAAACAAATAAAATAAGCGGCCATATACTTTTTGATATGGGAACTATACCTAAAAAATATTAACACAATTATGAAAAAGGTGTTAACATGAAGCCAGAGATCGGTCATAGCCGCAGTATGGCATAAGCTGTCGGCGGCTGAAATTCAAAAGGAGGTTTCTGGTATGATTAGTTTCTTACTGTGTCTGGCGCTCCTGATCGTAGGCTACTTTGTCTATGGTAAGATCGTGGACAACACGTTCGGACCGGACGACCGCGAAACTCCTGCTGTGCGCATCAACGATGGCGTTGACTACGTTGTGATGCCCCAGTGGAAGCTGTTCCTCGTCCAGCTGCTGAACATTGCAGGTCTGGGCCCCATCTTTGGTGCACTGCAGGGTGCTCTGTGGGGTCCCGTGGTGTTCCTGTGGATCACCTTCGGCACCATCTTTGCCGGCGGCGTACATGACTACTTCTCCGGCATGATGAGCGAGCGCAACGACGGCGCTTCCATCGCTGAGGTCACCGGCCGCTATCTGGGCCCCGTGATGCAGAACATCATGCGTGTGTTCTCTGTGGTGCTGCTGATCATGGTCGGTACCGTGTTCGCAGTCGGCCCCGCAGGTCTGATCGTTACCCTGTGCAAGAACGGCGGTATGTCCGGTGTGATGACCACCACTCTGTTCTGGCTGATCATCATTCTGGTGTACTACTTCATCGCGACCTTTATCTCCATTGATGCCATCATCGGTAAGATCTACCCCCTGTTCGGCATCTGCCTGATCATCATGGCTGTGGGCGTTATCTTTGGTATCTTTACCAACCCCGCCTACACCATCCCCGAGATCTGGGCAAACTTCAGCAATATGCACCCCTCTAACACTCCTATCTGGAGCTTCATGTTCATCACCGTTGCCTGTGGTGCTATCTCCGGTTTCCACTCCACCCAGTCTCCTCTGATGGCTCGCTGCATGAAGAGTGAGAAGCAGGGTCACTTCGTATTCTACGGTGCAATGGTCAGCGAGGGCATCATCGCTCTGATTTGGGCTGCTGCCGGCTGCGCACTGTACACCATCACCGATGGCAAGATGGTCGGTCTGGCCGAGGCTCTGGCTGCCGGTCAGTCTGCCGCTATCTACGACGTCTGCCTCAAGACCATGGGTAAGGTTGGCGTGGCACTGGCTATGATCGGTGTCGTTATCTGCCCCATCACCTCTGGTGATACCGCATTCCGTTCCGCTCGTCTGACCTTGGCCGACTGGCTCAAGATCGATCAGGACAGCTACGCAAACCGCCTGAAGCTCTGCATCCCCGTGCTGGGCGTTGGTGCTTTCCTTGGCATCGGCAACGCACTGGGCTTCATCAACTACACCGTCATCTGGCGTTACTTCAGCTGGACCAACCAGACGCTGGCTATGATCGTCCTGTGGGCTGCTTCCATGTACCTGTTCAAGGAGAAGAAGAACTTCTGGATCACCGCCGTGCCTGCAACCTTCATGAGCGCTGTGTCCTGCACCTACTTCGTGCTGGCTCCCGAGTGCCTGGGCAAGATGATCAACACCTATGCGGACGGCAAGCTGGTGGCTTACAACACCGCCGTTGCTTACCCCATCGGCATCGTCTTTGCCATCGCAATGCTGGCTCTGTTCCTCCATGCTACCAAGAAGCATACCGCTTCCAAGGCATAAGGAACTGACGGCTCCATATTTCCGTAAGTAACCTGCGCCCGCCGCTGCCTGACCGTACAGCGGCGGGCGCTGTTTTTTGAAAAAATCAGGGCTTGCAATTGCCCCCGTCCCGTGGGAAAATAGGGGCGTAGAATTTAAAGCAAAGAAGGGAACTACCCATGATTTTCAAACCCGCACAGCTGGGCATGGCAAAGCTTGACCCGCAGGAGCTGGAGGCAGACAAAAAAGCCTGCCGGAAGATCGGCCCCTGCGGTGTGGGCAAAAAGGCGCTGTACCTGAACAGCTTTTACATCGACCGCCGCTATTATCTGCCTTACGGCAGCATCACCCGGGTGTTCAAGCGGGTGGCTATGAGTTCCGGCGGTTTTTCCGGCAAGGGCGTGTTTGCCTCCATGGCGTATCTTGTGGTGGAGTACGACGGCGGCAAGCAGAAGCAGTGCAACTTCAAGGACGAGCGGGACGTGGACGCCCTGCTGGCAGTGCTTGCCAAGGAGCAGCCGCAGCTGCATCTGCTGAGCGCCGCCGGTGAGCAGGCGCTGGAGAAAAAGGCCGCCGAAAAGGCCGCCCGCAAGCTGCCGGAGCTTTCCGAGGACGCACAGCACAGCCTTACCGTGCTGCGCCGGGCAAAGGACTATCTGGACGCAAAGCCGGAGCTTTCTGCGGAGCTGAGCGCTGCTCAGCGCCGCAAGCGTGCGCAGCTGCAAAGCAAGCCGGTGTACCGGTATGTGGCGCTGGCGATCTTTGTGCTGGGCGTTGCGGCGGCAGCCTATGGTCTGTATTCCGTGTTCAGCCACACCGGCAGCTACGGTGTGTACTTTGCGCTGTTCGGTTTTGCCGCCATCTTCCTATTTTCCAGCTACAATATGCTGCCCACCGCCCACAATAACAACAACGCCATCATGAAGCGTGCGGACAAGGCGGAAGCCGCCATGGCGGAGTATGTCAAGCACTACCCCCACGGGGCGTTCCCGGTGGCAAGCTGGTACGCCCACCCCATCGTGCTCAAGCGGATGATGGACGCTATCGAGGAAGGCAACGCCGTCACCGTGCCGGAAGCACTGGATGCGGTGAAGGCGCGCCTGAAGAGCCTGAACGCGGACGTGCAGGTGGAGCAGGAGGAATACGACGAGGTGGTGGTCATCAAGGCCCTGTTCCTCAACCACGATTATCAGTAAAACCTTGTGATGACACAAAGCCGGACAGTCCGTAGACTGTCCGGCTTTGTGCTTTTTCACGGGAAACTTTTCCGTTATACCAAAAGGCGCCCCCTTGAGGGCCGACTTTCCCCGCGCCGGGGGAAGATGTCACCGCAGGTGACAAAAGGGGGAATCTGGCGCATTAGCGCCTGAGGGGGTTTAAATCAGCGTCTCCATCAGCAGCGGGTCGTGGGGATGGGCGTACTTCTGCTTGGCGATCTCGATAAAGGACTGCACCTCCAGCCGGGGCGCGTGGCGCATGGCGGCGATCTCCACCGTCACCGGGGGAAAATCCAGCAGCGGCACCTTGACGATGCCCGGGATCACCGCCGTGGACAGGCAGGGCACGATGGACATGGCAGTGCCCATCTGGATCATGATCAGCGCACCCTCAAAGCTGGGAGAGATCTTGCTGCAATCCACCCCCACCTGCGCCAGCTGCTCCAGCGACGGCCCCTGACAGGCGGACAGAAAGCTGTCGAACGCGCCGGAGGATACCACGCTCTGTCCTTTCAGGTCGGCCAGATGCAGCGCCCGCCGGTCGGCAAGGGGAGAGTTGGGGTTCATCAGCACATGATAGCCCAGCGAGAACAGGGGCGTAAAGGAGATATCCCGGTCGCGGGAGTGCTCGGTGGCGTAGAAAAAGCCGATGTCCAGCTGCCCGGAGCGCAGCTGTTCCAGCGGGCGGCGGTTGTCCTGCGGCACAACGTCCACGCAGGCGTTGGGGAACTGGTGCTGGAACTCGGCAAGAATGCTGGAAAAAGTGCCGTAGTCGAACAGCTGCCGCAGACCCACCGTCAGGCGGGAGCGGTCGGCTTCCTGAATATCCTGCGCCTTTTTCAGCGCCTGCCTGCCAAAGCTGGTCATCTGCACCATGTCCAGATAAAAGGACTGCCCGGCGGCGGTCAGCTTGGTGCGGCGGGTGGTGCGCTCGAACAGGTGCAGCCCGGTCTCCTTTTCCAGCGCGTTGATCTGGTAGGTGATGGCGGGCTGGGTGGTGAACAGCCGCTCGGCGGCGGCGCTGAAATTCAGCTCCTCCGCTACGGCAATAAAGCACTCCAACTGGTAAATCGTCATAGAACGGCGCGCCTCCTTGGGTAAAAAAGATGGTCATCTTTATTATACAGGATTGCTGACAGGCCGTAAAGAGAAGGTGATTTATAAAGAGATTTGATAAATGAGGATGCAAATTTGTATTTCACACTGGGACGAAACTTTGCTATAATCGTATCAATGTTCAAAATGCACGAAGGAACAGGAAAAACGCAAAAAAGAAGAGAAAAGAAAAAGAAAGGCGAACCTTATGGCTAAGATCTCTCGTCGCAACTTTATGCGCGGTGCCGCTGTGGGCACCATGGGCGCAGCTGCTGCCGGTCTGCTGACCGCCTGCGGCAACTCCGCTTCCAGCACCACCAGTGCTCCCGCTTCCTCCGCAGCTTCCTCTGCTGCTTCCTCCGCTGTGACCAAGCCCTCCTCCCCGGTGGACGGCAAGTACGTCACCAAGGCTATGGGTCACGAAAGCTGGGTGCACGTAGCTACCACCTTTTTTGACGGCAAGATCACTGCCTGTGAGGTGCTGTCTCACGAGGAGACCATCGGCATCGGCAACTACGCCTGCTCCCGCATCCCTGCCGCTATCGTAGAGCACCAGAGCGTCAACGTGCCCAACCTGCGCGGCTCCTCCATCACCTCTATGGCTGTCAAGGCAGCTGTGAAGGAGGCCATCGAGCTGGCCGGCTATAACGTGGACGACTTCTCCAAGGAAGTCACCATTGCAGCTTCCAACGAGGTCATCGAGGAAGAGGCCGATGTCGTCATCATGGGTGCCGGCACCTCCGGCCTGACCTGCGCCTGCCGCCTGCTGGAGGCCGGCTACAGCGTCATTCTGGTGGAGAAGCGCGATATCCCCGGCGGCTCCATGTCCATGACCTACGGCGGCGTTGCCACCGCAGGCTCCAAGCTGCAGTACAACTACGATGTGGACGGCAGCTTCCGCAGCTCTGCCATGGGCACGCTGGAGGGCATGATGAACTTCTGGCAGACCATGGAGAAGTACCACCGCACCGAGTTCTTCAACGGTGAAATGCCCTACATGACCAAGCAGTACACCGTCGCCGGCGATCTGGTGGACTGGATGGCAGGCATCGGCATCGGCTTCAACACCATGGGCAACTACGAAAGCGCTACCCAGTACGGCGCTTCCACCCCGTATCTGGCACCCGGCTGCTACGAGGGCGGCGCAGGCTATGCCATGATGTTCATGGCACAGCGCGTGGAAAAGTACGAGAAGGGCAAGATCATCTACTCCACCAGCGTCACCGACCTGATCAAGGACGAGAGCGGCCGTGTTGTGGGCTTCCACGCCAAGGGCGAAAACGGCGCAAGCTACACCCTGCGCGGCAAGGCAGTCTGCCTTGCTTCCGGCGGCTTTGCCAAGAACCCCGAAATGCTGAAGAAGTACAGCCCCGACTACGCCGACTTCTTCTTCAACTGTGCTTCCAGCATGACCGGCGAGGGCATTCAGATGGGTATCGACGCCGGCGGCTATGTGGAGTGCGAAAACCGCGCTCTGCCCGCCTTCCTGTCCAGCTACAAGAGCAAGTTCGAGCTGGCCTTCATCCACCAGTCTGCCCCCGGCATCATGGTCAACATCAAGGGCGACAACATCGGCAACATCGTCTCCGATAACCACTACACCATGGCCAAGGCAAAGCTGAACAAGGACAACGGCGATACCTTCTACTATGTGTTCGACGAGTCCTCTGCCGTCAAGCTGCGCGACAGCGAGTCCTACGGCTTCAACGGCTACGTTGCCATGTTCGAGAAGGGCGAGGCTGTGCACTACGACAGCGTGGAGAAGGCTTCCGAGGAGCTGAACCTGCCCAATCTGGCAGACGCCATCGAGGCAAACAACGCCGCCGCTCTGGCTGGCGAGCCCGATGAGTTCGGCCGCCGCAACTGCCCCTACATTGAGACCCGCGATGGTCTGTGGGCCATCCGCGTGGACCCCACCTTCTACCTGACCACCGCAGGTCTGGCCATCGACACCGATTGCCACGTCCTGACCGAGGACAAGAAGGCCATCCCCGGCCTGTACGCTGCCGGCGACGTCTGCGGCTCCATCGAGGAGAAGGACGCCAAGCAGTACGGCATGGGCTTCGACGCCGCTCTGACCTACGGCTACATCATGGGCGAGACCCTGAAGAAGGAGATCTGAGCTGCGCTCTGACCCCCTGACAAAAGCATAAACAAAAGGCTGCTGCACAAACCGTGCAGCAGCCTTTTTGCGTGGGAGAACAAGCGCTGCAAATGCAGTTTGCCTTTGTGACCCCTCCCGTGAAAAAAGGGATACCGGAGTGTCCGCAGACGCTCCGGTATCCCGAAATTAAAAATCATTCTTCCGCTGAATATGCGCAAAGCACACGCGGCGCGCATTCCAAATCGTCCTCTTACGCCGCTGCGGGCTTGCGGAAGATGGCCATGGCACGCTTGTAGCAGCTGGCAAAATAGGCAATCTCTGCCAGTGCGGTCAGGATCCAGCTGCACGGGTACAGCAGGTACAGCGCCGGGATGGTGTGGAAGTGGGCAAAGATGGTGTACACCCAGATCACCCGGAACACGCAGGAGCCCAGTACCACGATGACGGTGGGCACCACCGTCTTGCCCAGCCCGCGGGAGGCGGCGATGGTGCAGTCCATAAAGGCAGAGACGCAGTAGGCAAAGGCCATCACGGCCACCCGCTTCATGCCGGCGTCAATAACGGCGGCTTCGGTGGTGAACAGCGCAAGGAAGGCCGGCCCGCAGAAGAACAGCGCCGCGCCCAGCACAAGCCCCACGCCGAAGGAGTAGCCCAGACTGATGAAGTAGCTCTTCTTCACCCGGTCAGGCCGTCCCGCGCCGTAGTTCTGGCTCATAAAGCTGGCGCAGGCCATGTAGAAGGCCGCCATGCAATCATAAATCAGGCCGTCTGCATTGGCGGCGGCGCTGTTGCCCTTGACCATCAAAGAGTCAAAGGAGTTGACGCCCGCCTGAATGAACAGGTTGGCAATGGCAAAAATAGCGTTCTGCAGCCCGGCGGGCACACCCAGCGCAAGGATGCTCTTGGCCTGCACAGGGTCCAGCTGCAATTTGTGCGGGTCCAGCGCGTAGCAGTCCTGCACCCGGGTCAGCGCCCGCAGGATCAGAAAGGCGGAAACGCATTGGCTGATGGCGCTGGCCAGCGCCACGCCCACCACGCTCAGATCGCACACGATAACAAAGAACAGGTTCAGCAGAATGTTCAGCGCACCGGCAATGGACAGATACATCAGCGGCTTTTTGGTGTCGCCGATGGAGCTGAACACCGCGTTGCCGAAGTTGTACAGCGCCAGCGCCGGCATACCCAGAAAATACACCCGCAGATACAAAATCGCGCCGGGCAGCAGATCCTCCTTGGTGTTCAGCAGCCGCAGCATGGCAGGGGAGCCCAGCAGGCCGATGAGCAACAGCACCACACCGGCAACGGCGCTGATAATGGCCGCCGAGTGGACGGTCTTTTCCACGTCCTTGGGGTGGCGCGCACCGTAAAAACGCGCCACCAGCAGGTTGGAAAGCGCCAGCGGCAGACTGACCAGAAAGATCTGCTTGGCCAGAGGGCCTTCCGTCAGCGTATTCGTTTGAGAACTCATACTCTTTTTTCCCTTTATCCTATACATCCTAACCGTGCCCGCGCACACCGGGGCACAGCCTCTTTTATAAGGCACTACGCTACTTTTGCAAGATGGAAACGGCAAAATGGCGCAAAAAAAACACGGCACCCGGCGGGGCGTCGTGTTTTTTGCGGAAAATATCTCAGCCCAGGTCCTCACCGTTGGTGGCAATGACCTGCTTGTACCAGTCAAAACTCTTTTTCTTATAGCGGTTCCCGGTGCCGGAGCCGTCGTCGTTGCGGTCCACGTAGATAAAGCCGTACCGCTTGCGTAGTTCGCCGGTGGTAAAGGACACCACGTCGATGCAGCCCCACGGGGTGTAGCCCAGCAGGTCCACGCCGTCCAACTCCACGGCCTTTTTCATCTCCTCGATGTGGGCGCGCAGGTAGTCGATGCGGTAGCTGTCGTCACAGGTGTGGTCGGGCTGGAGTTTGTCGATGGCGCCGAAGCCGTTCTCCACGATAAACAGCGGCTTCTCGTACCGCTCGTACAGGGTGGCCAGTGCGTAGCGCAGGCCCACCGGGTCGATCTGCCAGCCCCAGTCGCTGGCCTTGACGTAGGGGTTCGGCACGGTGTGGGCATTGCCGCCGCTGATGCCGTCGCTCTCCACGGCCACGTCCGAACGCACCGCGTTGCTCATGTAGTAGCTGAAGCCCAGATAGTCCACAGCACCCTCGGCCAGAATGGCCTCGTCGCCCGGCTCCATCACCGGGGCAGTGCCCTCGCGCTCCCATTCCTTCTTAGCGTAGGCGGGGTAGTGACCGCGGCAGTGCACATCCGCAAAGTAGTAGCGCTCGTGCATGGATTCCAGCGCCAGCATCACGTCGTCCGGGTTGCAGGAGTAGGGATAGTACGGCACAAAGGAGCACATGCAACCGATCTGGAAGTCCGGGTTGATGGCATGGCCCTTTTTGACCACGAGGGCCGAGGCCACCAGTTCGTGGTGTACCACCTGATACAGGGCCTTCTTCTTGTTCTCGAACTGGGAGAACCGCACGCCGGAGTTGGTCCAGCCAAAGATGTCGTTGGTGGTGTTGCTCTGGTTGTTGATCTCGTTGAAGGTCATCCAGTACCTGACCTTGTGTTTGTAGCGCTCCATCACAGTGACGGCGTAGTGCACGAAGAAGTCGATGCACTTGCGGTTGTACCAGCCGCCGTACTCCTTGGCAAGGGCGTAGGGCATCTCAAAATGGCTCAGGGTGATCACCGGCTGGATGCCGTACTTGAGCAGTTCGTCAAACAGATCGTCGTAGAACTGCAGACCGGCCTCGTTGGGCTGCTGCTCGTCCCCGCGGGGGAAGATGCGGCTCCACGAGATGGAGGTGCGGAAACACTTGAAGCCCAGTTCGGCAAACAGCTTCACATCTTCCTTGTAGGTGTGGTAGAAGTCGATGCCCTCGTGGTTGGGGTAAAATTCGCCGGGCACAATGCCATCGGTGATGCGGCGGGCCACACCGTTGGCACCGCCGGTCATCACGTCGCTGACGGACGGGCCGCGGCCATCGGCGTTCCAGCCGCCTTCCAGCTGATGGGCAGCAACGGCACCGCCCCACAAAAAGTTTTCAGGAAGCATATTCTTTCTCCTTGGTCAAATGTATATCAGTTTTTCTGGGATTCTTTTTCGTCGCAGCCCACCACCTGCACCAGAACAATGGTGATGATAATGGTGGCCAGCACGCCGATCATCATGCCGGTAAAGGAAGAGGGATTGGCGTCGCTCATGGCGTTGACGGTGGTCAACAGGCCGGGCAGACCAGCGTATACATAGTACTTGGTGTTGAAGAAGCTGATGATCAGCGCACCGATGGCACCGCCGATGCAGCCGCAGACGAAGGGCTTCTTCAGGCGTAGGGTCACGCCGTAGATGGCGGGCTCGGTGATGCCGAAGATGCCGGTCAGGCCAGCGGACAGGGAAACGTTCTTGATGTCGGCCTTTTTGGTCTTGAGGAACACGCCGAAGCAGGCAGCAGCCTGTGCGATGACGGCGCAGGTCTGGAATGCCTGAAAGGAATCGCAGCCGTAGTTGGCAAAGTTGGCAAGGCACATGGGAGTGACGCCCCAGTGCACGCCGAAGATGACGAACACCTGCCAGATGCCGCCCACCAGAATGGCGGCCAGTGCGGGAACGTTGTTGGCAAGGAAGTTGTAGGCAGCAGCAATGGCGTTTGCCAGCACATTGGACACCGGGCCGATGACCAGAATAGTCAGGGGAACCATAACAATGGTGCAGATAAAGGGCACAGCCAGCGCCTTGATGATGTCGGGCAGATGCTCGTCCAGCCAGTGCTCCAGCCAGCTGAGCACCAGCACCAGGAACAGCGGCGGCAGCACGGTGGAGGTGTAGGTGGTCTGGCTCATGGGGAAGGCCAGGAACTTGATGACCTCACCGTCTGCGATGCGGGCAGCGATGGAAGCCCAGTCCGGGTTGACCAGCGCCATGCAGCACCACATGGCAATGAAGGTGTTACACTTGAAGTGCTTGGAAGCAGTGACGGCGATCATGACCGGCAGGAAGGTGAAGGGCGTCCAGCTGATGAAGCTGAGCACGGAATACGTACCGGTGGCCGCAAAAGCGGGGAAGAAGTGGGTAATGATGATCAGTGCGCCTTGCACCAGACCGGCTGCGGCCAGAATGTACACAAAGGGTGCGAACACGGCGGACATGGTGGCGATGATGCGGCTGCCGAGGCCCTGCCTGACTTCCGGCGCGGCAGCGGTGCTGTTGTCCAGATCCAGCAGCTGGGCCAGTGCTTCGTACACGTCCTTGGCATGGGTGCCGATGACCACCTGATACTGGCCGCCGCTTTCCATCACCTTGATGACGGCGGGCATCTCGGAGATCTGTTTGGTCACTTCGTCCGAGGGTGTTTCCCTCAGCACCAGACGCAGGCGGGTGGCACAGTGGGTCGCGCTGAGGATATTGTCCTTGCCGACGGCGGCACAGATGTCGGCGGCAAGCTTTGTGTAATCGCGGATTTTGTTTGCCATGATGTTCTCTCCTTTTCATCAGATCACGGGTTTGCCTTGTGTCCTCATTATACAGAGGAAAAACCGCATTGTCAGCTGATTTGATGCGCCAAAAAACAAAAATGTGCAGAAAAAACAGCTTGTTTTTTCTGCACATGGATACAAACATCTGTACAAATTGACGGAGCGTTTCTGCGGTCACTCCAGCAGGCGGTTGTACACCCGGCGGGCCAGTGCTTCCAGCAGGTAAAGTGCAGGCATCTGACTGGTCAGGTCGTAGCTTTCGGTGGTCACGCGGTGCACGGAACTGTAGTACGGCAGGGTGATGTCGGAAAGCTTTGCCGCAGAACTCTGGTCGGAACAGGTAATGGCGATCAGTCCGGCGTTTTTCTCCTTCAGCTGCCGGGCCAGATGCAGCACCTGCTTCGTTTCGCCGGATACCGAAAGAATGACGGCTGCGATGGTGGTGTTGGGCGTGACGGTGATGGGATAGAACGGGTCGGTCACGCCCAGCGCGAATTTGCCCAGATTGGACAGATACCGTGCACCATACTCGGCTATGCTGCCGGAATTGCCGATGCCCACCAGAAACACCCGCTCTGCCCGTGCGATCATACCGGCGGCTTCGTCCAGCGCTGCATCGTATTCCGGCGTGCCGACTTTCCACAGAAAGTTCTGCAACTCGCCCAGCGTGTCCGGCAGACGGGATCCCTGCGCGGAACCGGCCTGCTCCTTCAGCTTCCATTTGAATTGCGCATAACCGTCACAGCCCACCTTTTTGCAGAAGTGCAGCACTGTGGTGGTGGAAACGTGCGCTTCCGCTGCCAACTCCCGGATGCGCATGAAGGGCACCGTGTTCGGATGCTCGATGATGTACTGGTAGACCAGCAGTTCCAACTCGTTCAGATTTTTGATCTGCTGCGGGGTGAATAGTTCCATGAAAAGGCTCCCTCCTTGTCCCGATATCTGTCCTTATTATAGCAAAAGGAAGAACGGAAAAACAGGGCGAACATTTCCGTTTGCATTTTTAGCGCGGCTGTGCTATACCGTTTTATACTGACAGCATCAGTATGTGCGATCGTAGCTCAGCTGGATAGAGCCTTCATTCTGCTTTCCGAAGAAAACAAAAAATCCGAACCCTTCTCCTATCGAGAAAAGGTTCGGATTTTCAT
>ERZ1027077.599-NODE-599-length-12073-cov-4.647029_pt1 | contig 12073 bp, 8 predicted proteins | sample MGYA00519280_ERZ1027077 | MGnify/ENA primary metagenome ERZ1027077 (study PRJEB26926, sample SAMN06164528) | human gut metagenome | biome: ENVO:00009003; feature: ENVO:2100002; material: ENVO:00002003 | host: Homo sapiens | place: USA | collected 2012 ... | reverse complement strand
TGTAGCTCCGTCTCGTGGGCTCGGAGATGTGTATAAGAGACAGCTTTGTGATGGACGATACCATCGGTGAGCTGCTGGAAACGCAGGAGCACTTTTCCCCCTCCAAGGCAGCCGCTGTGCGGGACTGCCTGCTGGCCGCCGGAAAATATGGCTTAGCGGGACTGCCGCTGGCCTACAAGGTCAAATTCGGCTGGTGCATGCTGCACTACAAAATGAGCTTTGAAGATGGCGTGGCGCTTTACGGCAAATATGTGGGCAACTGGGGCGGCGAAGCCACCCGCTGGCGGTTCGATGCCGTGCAGGACGGCAACGTGGTGCGCAGCGTGACCCTTTGCCCCAGTGCAAAGCTGCACTTGGAGGTCAAGGCCAGCCGGACGACCCTGCGGGAGCAGGACACCTACGACATGGCCGCTGTGCGGGTGCGCATTCTGGACGAGAACGGCATTCCCGCCCCTTACGCACAGTTCCCGGTGCAGTTTGCGGTGGAGGGTAGCGCCGCCCTTGTCGGCCCGCAGACCGCCGTGGCAGAGGGCGGCATGACCGGTACTTATCTGCGCACCGTGGGCACTGCCGGAGAATCCGTGCTGACCGTTTCTGCACCGCAGACCCAGCCCGTTGTGCTGCGGTTCACCATCGAAAAGGAGGATGCTGTATGGAACTGACCCTGAAACAGAAAACCGCGTTCGGCATTGGTGCCGTGGGCAAGGATATGGTATACGCCCTGTCGGCTTCTTATGTCATGTATTATTATCAGGATGTGCTGGGGCTTTCGGCCAGCTTTGTGGGCGTTGTTCTCATGGCAGCCCGGTTCTTTGATGCCTTCAATGACCCCTTTATGGGCGTTCTGGTGGCAAAGACCCGTACCCGCTGGGGGCGCTTCCGGCCGTGGATTTTTTCCGGTACGCTGCTCAATGCGCTGGTGCTCTACGCCCTGTTTGCCGCCCCGGTGCTGGACGAAGCAGCGCTGATGGTCTATTTCAGCGTGGTGTACATCCTGTGGGGCGTCACCTACACCATGATGGATATCCCATACTGGTCCATGATCCCCGCCGTGACTCGTACCCCAAAAGACCGGGAGAACCTTTCCATGGTGGGGCGTACCTGTGCAGGCGTTGGCTCTGCCCTCATCGCTATGTTCACCATGCTGCTGGTGGGAGCCCTTGGCGGCGACAGCGAGCGCGCTGGCTTCCGCTGGGTGGCGCTGATCGTATCAGTGCTCTTTGTGGTGACGGAATTGGTCTGCTGCGCCGCCATGCGGGAGACCACCCCCAGTGAGATGAAGACTGCCACCGTAAAGGAGATGTTCTCCGCCCTGTTCCGCAACGATCAGGCTATGGTAGTGGTGGGCAGCATCGTGCTGATCAACTCGGCGCTGTACCTTACCTCCAACTTCATCATCTATTTCTTTAAATATGACCTTGGCGGTGCAGGCTGGAAAGCCACCTACACCCTGTTTTCCACCGTGGGCGGTGCAGCGCAGATCCTTGGTATGATGGTGCTTTACCCACTGCTGCGCAAAAAGTTCAGCAGCACACAGGTATTCCAGCTGAGCCTTGTGCTGGCGCTGTGCGGCTACGGCACGCTGCTGGTGTTTTGCCTGACCGGGCTTTCCCATAGCCTTGCCCTGCTGTGCATTCCGGGCGTGGTGGTGTTTGCCTGCAACGGAATGCTGACCGTGCTGACCACCCTGTTCCTTTCCAACAGCGTGGATTACGGTCAGCTCAAGACCGGACGCCGGGAGGAGAGCGTTATCTTTTCCATGCAGACCTTTGTGGTCAAGGCAGCCTCCGGCGTGGCGGTATTCCTGACCGGTATCGGGCTGGACCTGATCGGTCTTGTGGGTAACACAGAGGAAAGCGGCCCGGTGGCGGTACAGAGCGCCGGAACGCTGCTGGGTCTGCGCCTGATGATGACGGTTCTGCCCATGCTGGTGCTGGCAGGTGTGCTGGTGCTGTTCCGCAACAAGTTCGTTCTGACCGATGCCCGCGCTGCCGAGATCAGCGCACAGCTCCATGGGGAGGAAACGCACCATGACTGAGACCCTGCACTGGTATGCGGAAACCTCCGGCGGCACACGAAAGGGCAGCTGCGCGGTCACGGAGAATGGCGGTGTGCTGCATCTTTCTGCAGACCTGCCCGCCGGGACGCTGAAAACGGTGCGTGCCGAGCTGCCGTGGACGATGGAAGCAGACGAACGTCTGTTCATGAACGGCTACCAGACATGGACCTACAGCCCGGAGCTTGACCGGAACGGCAAGCTGCGCGGCACCGACCATATCCCCGGCTTTCTGCGCAAGAAATACGCCTTTGACCGCTACGGCGATTATCACTTTGTGCCTTACGGGCATCATAACGGTCAGAGCCACGGCTTTTCCTACTGCTATTTCCGCAAGGGCAAGCAGTTCCGGTTGGTGGCATCGCTGGACGAGACCCCGGGCTACACCATCCTCCGCTACGACAGCGGCAAAGCCCTGCTGACATTGGAGCGGGACTGCGCCGGGGTGGAGCATCCCGGCGGCAGTTTCCCGCTCTTCGACCTGTTTTTTGCCGAGGGCAGCGAGGTCGAGGTGTTCGACGGCTGGTTTCAGGCGATGGGTATACGCCCTCGGACGGAGAAAAAGCTGGCAGGCTATTCCAGTTGGTACAACCGCTATCAAAACATCACCGAGGACACCATCCGGGAGGACATGACCGGCTGCCGCAGCCTGCTTTGCCCGGGAGACCTGTTCCAGATCGACGATGGCTGGGAGCCGAAGGTGGGGGATTGGCTGGAAACGGATACGCAGAAATTCCCCCACGGGCTGAAAGGCATGGTACAGGAAATTCACGCTTCTGGCTTTCAGGCTGGGCTATGGCTTGCACCCTTTGTGTGCGAAAAGGACTCTGCCCTTTTCCGGCAGCACCCGGACTGGCTGCTGAAGGTGAACGGTGTACCGTGGTGCTGCGGCAGCAACTGGAGCAGCTTTTATGCGCTGGATATCGACAACCTGGCCGTGCTGGATTATCTGCGCCGGGTATTTGACCGGGTGCTGAACGACTGGGGCTTCGACCTTGTCAAGCTGGATTTTCTGTACGGTGCTGCCCCCTTTGGCAACGCCCGCGAGAGCCGGGCGGGCAGAATGTACCGTGCTATGGAGCTGCTGCGCAGCTGGTGCGGGCAAAAGACCATCCTCGGCTGCGGTGTACCGGTGATGCCTGCCTTCGGGCTGGTGGATTACTGCCGTGTCAGTTGTGACGTGAGCTTGGACTGGGACGATGTGTGGTATATGCGCCTGTTCCACCGGGAGCGGGTGTCCACAAAACAGGCCATCAACAACACTGTATTCCGGCGGCAGCTCAATGGCCGTGCCTATGGCAGCGACCCGGATGTGTTCTTTCTCCGGGAGGAAAACTGCAAGTTGACGGCAGAGCAAAAACGCACCCTTGCCACGCTCAATGCCCTGCTGGGCAATGTGTTCCTTACCTCGGATATGCCGTCCCGCTACACACAAGCGCAGCGGGTAGAGTACCGCCGCCTGCGCACCCTCTTTGAGCGTGCCACGCAAGTGCAGGCGGAAATGGAAAACGGCCGTCTCTATATCCGGTATCTGCTGGGTGGAACACCGCAAAAACTTTGTTTCGACCCGTTTTGACAGTGCAAACAAACCACAATCAAACAACAACACCCGCCCATATACTGTGCTTTGCACACGATACATGGGCGGGTGTTTTGCTGTTCTGCCAGTATGATTTCTCAGCTTTTCAAATGTAGCTTGGGTCTGTGCAGCGCCGCCGAGGTTTCATACGTCCTACTGCTTTTCCCGTGCTTCAAAATGACACCGGCTCTATTATAATGGATGGAAATGCTGGGAACAAGATGAAAGATACCGGTGTACAGGATCTGTCCCCGGAGAGTTGTAACAAGCCATCCGGGGACATTTTTGTTTTTCGGTATCTATTCTGTAGGAAAAAAGCGTGGTATACTGAACAAAACAACTTGGAATTTGTGGAGAAAAACCCGATGGAAGAAAAAACGTATCGTACCCGTTGCGGAACGATCCACTATTGGGCAAGTGTGTCAAACCTGAATCTTTGCCAGCCATTGGTAAACAACTTTTTCCAGCCCAAAAAGAAAATAGCGATGAATTGAGATGAACGTTGCAGAAAAATGTGATACAATAGAAAATGAAAATCCAAACAACAGGAGGAACCCCCTCGTGGCAAATAATGTGAACGTCAAAAAACTGGAAGCTGACCTGTGGGAGTCGGCAGATCTGCTGCGTGCAGGCTCTAAACTCACCTCGAACCAATACTGTATGCCGGTGTTGGGACTGATTTTTCTGCGGTATGCGTACAGCCGCTTCAAACTGGTGGAGCGGGAGATCCTGAAAGACCGTCCCGTGCGCGGCGGTCGGGTGCTGCCGGTGGAACAGAGCGACTTTGCCGAGAAGAGCGCACTGTTTCTGCCCAAGGAGGCGCAGTACAATTACTTAGTCAATTTGCCCGCCAACATCCCGGAGCAGGGGCTGACCGGCATCGAGGGTAACCCGCTGAACAGTCTGGGCGAAGTGGTGAACAACGCCATGGAACTGGTGGAGCAGCAGAGCGAGCAGCTGCAGGGCGTTCTGCCGAAGGACTACACCATCTTTTCGGATGAGCTGCTGGGGGAACTGCTGCGCATCTTCAACAATGATGCGTTGGACGATGTGGGCGGCGATGTGATCGGCCGTATCTACGAGTACTTTTTGAATAAGTTTGCCAAGAATGTGGCACAGGATGACGGCGTGTTCTTTACGCCGAAATCGCTGGTGAAAATGATCGTCAATGTGCTGGAGCCTGCCCACGGCGTTCTGCTGGACCCGGCTTGCGGCAGCGGCGGTATGTTTGTGCAGACCGGCGACTTTGTAAACCATGCGGGCATGATCGCCAACAACACCATGACCTTCTACGGACAGGAAAAGGTGGAGTACAATGCCAAGCTCTGCCTGATGAATATGGCTGTGCATGGCCTGACCGGCGTGATCAAGTCCGGCGATGAAGCCAATACCTTCTATCACGATGCCCACAACCTGAACGGCTGCTGCGACTATGTGATGGCAAATCCGCCGTTTAACGTGGACAAGGTCAAGTCGGAGTCGGCGCAGAGTGCCGGACGGCTGCCCTTTGGCCTGCCCGGCGTGAACAAGGCCAAGGAGATCGGCAACGCAAACTATTTGTGGGTGTCCTATTTCTACTCCTACCTGAACGAGCATGGCCGTGCGGGTTTTGTGATGGCGTCCTCGGCTACTGACAGTCAGGGCAAAGACAAGGACATCCGCGAAAAGCTCATCCAGACCGGCCATGTGGACGTGATGATGAGCGTGGGCAACAACTTCTTCTACACCAAGAGCCTGCCCTGTTCGCTGTGGTTTTTGGATAAGGGCAAGCCGGAACATCTGCTGGACACCGTATTGTTCATCGACGCCCGCAACTATTATACCGTGGTGGACCGCACCCAGAACGAGTGGAGCGACTGGCAGTTGAAGAACCTCAACGCTATTGTCTGGCTCTATCGCGGCGAGGTGGACAAGTACAAGGTGCTTCTGGCAGAGTATCACGCAGAGCTGGCGGACGACCGCCCCTTTGCAGAGATTCAGGCCGCACTGGAACAAAACGTGCAGGCCAAGCGGGAAGAAGCCAAAGCCGCTGTGGAGGCAGCGCCCCGCAAAGAGCGCAAAGTTACGCAGGAAAAGTTCGACAAGGCGCTGGAAGCCCTCAACGAGAAGCTGACCGTTGCCAAGGAGGCCGTCTGGCTCACCGAAAAATTTGGCGAGGGCGTTTATCAGGATATCCCCGGTCTGTGCAAGGTGGCCAGCCGCGACACCATCCTCAACGAGAAAGGCGCATCCCTGACGCCTGGTGCCTATGTGGGCGTTGCACCCATGGAGGACGACGGCGTGGATTTTGCCCAGCGGATGAAAGAAATCCACAAGGAACTGCTGGAATTGCAGGCAGAGTCCAACCGCCTGATGGAAACCATCTCGAAGAATCTGGAGGAGATGGGGGTATGAAGTGGGAAAAGGTGAAGCTGGGAAATGTGACGGATTCCTGCTTGGGAAAAATGCTTGACCAAAATAAAAACAAAGGAGACTATCAGCCGTATCTTGCAAATGTAAATGTTCGATGGGGTGAATTTGATTTAGAAGATTTGCCGTTAATGAAATTTGAAGAATCAGAACAGGAACGATATGAACTAAAATATGGTGATTTAGTTATTTGCGAGGGTGGGGAACCGGGACGGTGTGCGATTTGGAAAGAACAAATTCCAAATATGAAAATTCAAAAAGCACTTCATCGAGTTAGAGTACATGACTGCCTTGATTATAGGTATCTGTTTTATTGGTTCCTTTTGGCAGGCAAAACAGGAGAATTGGATCAGTATTTTACAGGCGCAACGATTAAGCATATGCCGGGGCAAAAATTAAAGGAAGTGGTAATTGATAAACCGCCATTGGAAATACAGCACCGCATTGCAGATATTCTCTCTGCCTACGATGACCTGATTGAAAACAACCAGAAACAAATCAAATTGCTGGAAGAAGCAGCCCAGCGGTTTTATAAAGAATGGTTTGTGGATTTGCGCTTTCCGGGGCATGAAAACACGACAATTGTGGACGGTGTACCGGAGGGGTGGAATGAGTGCACGGTGGAAAGCTTTGGAACAGTAATAACAGGAAAAACACCGCCTACATCAAATAAGGAATATTATACAAATGGGAAGGTTCCATTTGTGACGATTCCGGATATGCATAATGTGGTTTATCCATTAAAAACGGAAAAAAGACTAACAATAGAGGGGGCTCAAACACAAAAAAATAAATATATACCCCCGAACAGTGTCATGATTTCATGCATTGGAACGGTTGGACTGGTAAGTATTGCCACAGAAGTGTGCCAAACGAATCAACAGATTAATTCCATTATATTAAATAATGAGGATGACTTATATTTTTTCTATGAGTCGATGCTAAGAATGAAAGATTTGTTGGATGGATTGGGAAGCAATGGAGCAACCATGACCAACGTAAATAAAAGCAAGCTTGAAAAGCTTATAATTATAAGTCCTAGCAAAGATATTGTAAAACAATATAATGATGTATGCAAACCATTGTTTGAAAGTGCTTTGAACTTATCAAGAAAAAATGTATACTTGAAAAACATGAGGGAAGCACTACTACCTAAGTTGATGAGCGGAGAAGTGGAGGTATAATGTATGCCAGAGTGGGTGACATGGGTATTTGATGGAATCGGTTCGACAATTTTTTCTATAGTTGTAAGTGCTTTGATTGGCGGAGCGATTGGATATAAGATAGGCATACATAAAAACGTTAAGCAGAAACAGATTGGTGGAAACAGTGCCAAGCAGCGACAGGAGTTTACACTGGAAAACGAAGATGTTTCTAAAGCTGGTGGGAAAATAAAAAACAATTTCCAGCAGAGCCAAAAAGCTGGCGATAATGCAGAACAGGTACAGATTGGAGGGATAAAACGTGGGCCTTTTTAATTGGTCTCAAAGAGCGGGCAATAATAGTAACCAATATCATGTGGAAAATCTGACGGTAAATCAAGGAATAACAGAAGAGCGTGCGCGCGAAATATATAAAGAGCTGATTCCGCAGACAATAAATGAGTATACTAAAGATGCGTATGCTTTGGCAAATGAACGAATTGAAAAACTTGAGAATTCAATGCTGGAACGCGCAAAAACGGTACAAGAGATTATTCCTGCATTTTCTGATCCCGCGTTTCAGAGAATACTTCGTAAAGCACAGCAGGCTGCAACTGTGACAGATGAAAAAAGAGATTATGATTTATTAACAGAACTTTTGGTTTGTCATGTCGAAAAAGGAAAAGAAAAGAGAAACCGTGCAGGAATTGAAAAAGCGCTTGAAATTGTTGACAAGGTTGATAATAGGGCGCTTTGTGGGCTTACAGCAATACACGCATTTGAAACATTTGTTCCTATGACAGGAGATATGGAACACGGGTTAGAAGTGCTCGGTGGTATGTTTGAGAAATTGGAGTATGAAGAGTTTCCACAGGGGACAGACTGGATAGACCACCTGGATATATTAAATGCAGTTCGGATTTCTCCACTCAGTGGATTTAATAAATTGATAGAGTATTATCCTAAAAGACTGCAAGGCTATTCATGTGTCGGGATAAGAAAAGACTCCGAAACTTATAAAAAGGCAGTTGAAATGCTTCAGAGCGTCAAATTGAATGAGGCGGGATGCTTGATCCCTAATAGTCTTTTGGATGGATATGTGAAGCTAAATATAAGGTCGAAAGAGCACATTCGTGAACTGATAATTAATTCTCCACAAGGAAACCGCATGATTGATTCTGAAGAAGTAGCTGTTTTGGAATCTATATGGGATTCATACGATAGAACTGATTTGTTACAAAAGCAAGTCGATGAAGTGTTTGTACAACGTTGGGATTCCATAGAATCGCTCCGAAAGTTCCATGAATGGTGGGATACAATTCCTACAGGATTTGATATTACATCCGCAGGGAAAATCCTGGCACATACAAATGCAAAGCGTTGCGACCCATCGTTGCCTGATCTGCTGTAAGGAGGAATAGAAAATGAGCCGCGAATACTCCGAAAATGTCCTTGTTCAGAACAGTGCGGGCAACCTGCTGCAAAATGTTTTGGGCTGGGAGGTCGTGATGGCTTACAACTCCGAAAAGCTGGGGCCGGACGGGACGTTGGGCCGCACCAGCTATGGGGAAGTGTTGCTGACCCGGTATTTTCGGCAGGCGCTTTTGCGCTTGAACCCGTGGCTCACCCCGAACCAGCTGGACGAGGTGCAGAAGAAATTCACGGCACACGTTTCCACCGCATCCCTGATGCAGATCAATGAGAAAAAGTATTTTCTGCTGCGGGATGGCATCCCGGTGACGGTCAAGCGGCCGGATGGCCGCACCGAAATCCGAAGCGCGTCGGTGATCGACTTCAAAAACCCGGAAAACAATCATTTCCTCGCCGTAAAAGAAATGAAAATCCACTCGCAGCTGTACCGCTGCAGAACGGACATCGTGGGCTTTGTCAATGGCATTCCGCTGCTGTTCATCGAGCTGAAAAAGCCTACCGTGGATGTGCAGAACGCCTACATAGACAATTACCGAAATTATCTCGATACCATTCCGCAGCTGTTCTATTACAATGCCTTCCTTATGCTGTCCAATGGATTGGAAGCCAAGGTGGGCACGCTTGGCAGCAAGTACGAGTTTTTCCACGAGTGGAAGCGTCTGAAGGAAAGCGATGCAGGCAGCGTGGAACTGGAAACTATGTTGCGGGGCATCTGCGAGAAAAAGACCTTCCTCGATCTGCTGGAAAACTTCATCCTTTACGACCATTCCGGTGGGCGCACCACCAAGATTCTGGCCCGCAACCACCAGTATCTCGGCGTCAACGAGGCCGTCAGTGCTTACGAGAACCGCAAGCTGAAAGACGGCAGGCTGGGTGTGTTCTGGCACACGCAGGGGTCAGGCAAAAGCTACTCCATGGTCTTTCTGGCGCAGAAGATCCGGCGCAAGTTTGCAGGCTCGCCCACCATTGTGGTACTGACCGACCGTGACGAGCTGAACCGGCAGATCAGCGATACCTTTGAAAACTGCGGCCTGCTGGGCAAGACCAAGGCTTCGCAGTTTATTGCATCCAGCGGTACGGACCTTGTAAAAAAGCTGCAGGGCAACCCCAGCTTTGTATTTACCCTGATCCAGAAGTTCAACCTGCCCAAGGAGCCGCCCATCTACCCGGATCACGACATTCTGATTTTGTCGGATGAAGCCCATCGCAGCCAGTACGGCATTTTTGCAGACAACATGATGCACCTGCTGCCCACGGCGTCCCGCATCGGCTTTACCGGTACGCCGCTGCTGGCGGATGACCATATTACCGAGCGCACCTTTGGCGGATACCTGTCGGTGTATGATTTCAAGCGGGCGGTGGAGGACGGCGCAACGGTGCCGCTGTATTATGAGAACCGTGCGGATAAGATCGCCCAGTTGGACAAGCCGGAGATCACCGGGCGGATTTTGGATGCCATTGAAGCTGCCGACCTTGATCCCTCGCAGGAGGAAAAGCTGGAACGTGAGTTTGCAAAGGAGATCCATATTCTCACAGCAGATGAACGGCTGCGTTCCATTGCAAAGGATTTTGTGGAGCATTACTCTGACCTTTGGACCAGCGGTAAGGCGATGTTCGTCTGCCTGAATAAGGTCACCTGTGTGCGGATGTACAACTATGTGCAGGAATACTGGCGGGCAAAGATCAGGGAACTGGAAGCCCGGCAGGGCACAGCGACCCAGCAGGAAGCACAGGAGCTTGCCCGTAAACTGGCATGGATGAAAGAAACCGAAATGGCAGTGGTGATCAGTCAGGAGCAGAACGAGGTGCAGACCTTCAAAAAGTGGGGGCTGGATATTCTGCCGCACCGTGCCAAAATGGAAAAGCGGGAGCTGGATAAAGAATTCAAGGACAGCAAGAATCCGTTCCGGGTGGTGTTCGTCTGTGCCATGTGGCTGACGGGCTTTGATGTGAAGTGTCTGTCCTGTCTGTATCTGGACAAGCCGTTGAAAGCCCATACCCTGATGCAGACTATTGCTCGTGCAAACCGTGTTTCGGAGGGCAAGAGCAACGGCCTGATCGTGGACTATATTGGTATCGTAAAGGCGCTGCGCAAGGCTCTGGCAGATTATACGGTCAGCAAGAACAGCCCGGCGGGCATTGACCCAACGGTGGACAAAACGGAGCTGATTCAGCGCATCCGCACGGTCATCGGAAAAACGGACGGCTTTCTGGCAGAACACGGGTCCCGGCTGCAGGAATTGGTGGACGCACAGGACTTTGAAAAGATGAGCCTTGTACAGGATGCAGTCAACGCGATGTGCGAGACGTTGGAAACCAAGAAAACCTTCCAGACCTATGCGTCTGAACTGGCGCGGCTGTTCCGCTACGCAGACCGTGACGATGTGGACGATGCCGTGCGCGCCCGGAAAAACGCAATTCTCGCCATCTACGAGGGCTTGCAGCAGAAGCGGAAACACGCGGACAATACCGACCTGATGGTGCAGATCAACGGCATCGTCAACGAGTACATCCATGTGGAAAAGCCGGATCAGGAGGCTGTACCTTCCCGGCAGTTTGACATCAGCAAAATTGATTTTGAGCTGCTGAGCCGGGAGTTTGCCCATACCCGGCGGAAGAACCTTTTGCTGCGCGATCTGGATGAACTGGTGAATCAGCAATTGGCGAAAATGCTGTTTGCAAACCCGCAGCGCATTGATTATTATGACCGCTATCAGGAGATTATCGATGCCTACAATGCGGAGCAGAACCGTGCGACCATTGAGAAAACCTTCATGGATCTGATGGAGCTTGCAAGTTCACTGGACACGGAGCAGCAGCGCTATGTGCGTGAGGGCTTTTCCAGTGATGAGGAGCTTTCAGTGTACGATTTGCTGTTTTCGGAGAACCTCACGAAGCAGGAAATTGAAACGATCAAGAAGGTGTCTGTGGACTTGTTGACAAAAATCAAACAGCAGATTGCCAAACTCGACCATTGGACGGACAAGCAGGAAACTAAGGCGATTGTGGATAACCTGATTCGCAATACCCTTTGGCAAGAACTTCCCAATAGCTATGATGTAAGCGATATCCAGACCTACCAGAAGAAAATCTACGAGTATGTATATATGCGCTACCCGGAAGTAGCATAACGCAAAAATCACCCCAGAGAGAACGCACAAGAGGCTATTCTCTCTGGGGTGATTGCGTATCAAATCATCTTAAAATATTTCAGCGCATCCCTTATGGCCGCTTCCTTCTCCGGTGGGCACTGGGGCTGCTTTGTATTTTCGGACGTCGCCTTATGGTGGTTCTCTCGTACCTCCAGACCGCATTTCTGCTTAATCTGCGAGATATACAGGGAAGATACCCTCAGTCCAGTCTGTTCCAACACGCGGGCTTTGATTTCAGGATAAGTCGCGCCCGTCTCCCTTAATTAAAGATATTGTTGGGTAAAAAAGAAAGGTCAGTCGATTT
>ERZ1027077.591-NODE-591-length-12155-cov-5.005289_pt1 | contig 12155 bp, 10 predicted proteins | sample MGYA00519280_ERZ1027077 | MGnify/ENA primary metagenome ERZ1027077 (study PRJEB26926, sample SAMN06164528) | human gut metagenome | biome: ENVO:00009003; feature: ENVO:2100002; material: ENVO:00002003 | host: Homo sapiens | place: USA | collected 2012 ... | reverse complement strand
AAGAGACAGATCATAAAGCGTTACTGCAAATGTTACAGTAAGGTTTGAAAGCGTCACAGAGTAGCAGTTAGGTCTTCCGGCTATCTGGGTGATTTCAACATTTTCATCACCATAAGTGTAGGCTATATCTATAACACTGACTGATGCGTTGGTAGCTGTTGGATAAGTCGTTGAAATATCTGTGCCGACAGCGAATGTGGTACACAGATTAATACCTATCTCATCATAGATAAGAGGGGCAAGAATACTGAGTTCATCGGGTGAACCGCATATAGGGTTCGTGCACACATCAAAGCAGCCATTAGGCATGTTCTGCACAATATTGCTTACAATGCGGGTAGAACCACATTTGCTGCATTTACATTTAGCCATTATCTTTTCCTTCTTCGTTTCTTTACTACATTATATGTTCTATCTACATTCGCGTGACCATATAATAGTATAAAAACGGGAGTGTCCTTTTATGGCAAATGTATACACAGCCGGCAGTGACAGACGGCTTATAATCTATAGTATATCACGATATATATTTTTGAGAACGGCGTACATAGACGGTATAGAACGCCCGATAATGCTTGTGTCAGACTTTTTGGACGGACTTTCAGATGTTGTGTTGGGAGACACAATATATTATGCGTATCAGAACCAGAACGGAGATATTCTTGTTAAAAATGTGATGAACAACGAAGCACTTTTTCATGTAAAAAGCAGCGAGAATCCAGATATGCACTGTCCACAGCTTGTAGTAAATAACGACAGATTGATGCTTTTTTACATGGTGACAAACCCGCTTACGGACAGACTGTCGCTGCGAGCTGTCTACCCGCTGGAAGAAGGTGAAAGTCTTAATATTCCTGTGGATTGTGAAAATGTTGATATGTATGAAGTGTTTGGAATGCAGGGAAAAGCATTTTTGTATGTAGACAGTTTCTACGAAATAACATCAGATGGGAAATTCATTAAATGTCAGGATACAGACATGCTGATGCAGAATGAACAGAAAATATCAGAGTACGAAAACCAGCTTAATACATATATGCAGGAAAACAGACAGGCAATACAGACAATAAGCCAGCTTGAGGCAACAATAGAAAGTGTAAAGGCACAGTATAATGAACTTATGGAGACAGCAATTGCGTATCGTGACGAGGCAATAAAGTGGCGGAGTAAGTTTATATAGACACAAACTTTATATTATTAAGCCACCCGCCTCCACTCACCCCTCAGGCACATTCTGTTCCAACCCCTGCGGACCAGTGCGTGCCTGAGGGGTGAGTGGTGGCGGGTGACAATAAAATATGAAGTTTGCGCAAATATTTATTGAAATCTGTCTCCATAATTGCGATAATAATGCAAATGGAGGAATTATGGATAACAGGAAGCTAAACAGAAGGAATTTTTTACTATTATTATTTGTTCTGGCGGCATGCGTTGTGGGTGGCCGCTCTATATTTGGGTTCTTTGCACTGCTTACAGGATATGAGACTGCAACAACAGAAGTGTCTGCATTTGCAGCTTCTGAGATGTATATGATGTTTCTTTTATTTCTTGTATGTATAATCGGAGGCATTGTTATGAGCTGTCTTAGTAAGGCTAAGGTGAGCAGGACATTTTTCCTGATACGCAATACGGTGTTGATTGTGGCACTTGTGCTTGGTAATATGTCTTTTCCTAATATAACAATCATGAGTACGGTTGTTATGTCTAAGTATATAGGCGATACTGGGATGTATGACTTTGCAATCAGCTCACCGCTTCTTGTGTCAGCGTTAAGACAGCCATATCTGTTCTATACATACATGGCAGCAGAGGGGCTTATGATTATTCTTGCGTGTGTCACAGTGTATAAGTATATTGTGGACAAGAAAAAGAACAGTAATTATAATAATATGTACATGTAAATGTGTCTGCTGCACTAATAAGGTGTGGCAGACAATTTTTGCGCAGTTAACATATGCACTTAATATACCGGTTTATTTGCGGGAGATAATAAAATGAAGGTAATGACACCACATTATTATAAGGATTTCAGATGCATTGCAGGAGCCTGTACAGATACATGCTGTGCCGGCTGGGATGTCGATGTTGATAAGGATTCTTACAAATATTATAAAACAGTTAAAGGTGCTTTTGGAAAGCGCCTGAAGAGTGTAATGGTACCATCACAGGACGGAGAATGTACATTTACATTGAAAGAAGGAGGACGATGTCCTTTTCTTAATGATGATAACCTGTGTGATCTGTATATAGAACTTGGAGAGGACAAGCTGTGTGAGACATGTGCGGAGTTTCCGAGATTTATTAATGATTATGGCAATATAAGAGAGATTGGCATAGCACCATCGTGCAAGACGGCGGGCGAGCTGATGTTTTCTTATAAGGACGAGCTGACATTTGATATGGTGGAGGACAGCAGTCTTACGCCAGAGCCTAATAATATAGATGCATATACATATATGCAGCTTAGGCAGGCAAGAATAGTGGCTTTCGGTATAATATCAGACAGGGATATAAATATATTTGAGAGACTGGCATTGTATATTGATTATGCAAAGCGTATCCAGAAGCATCTTGATGCCGAGCGGGACGAGCTTATAGCTGGGGTTGCAAAGCGGTTCTGCGGACTGGATTACAGAGAGAATCTGCTGGCTAAGTTAAAGAGCAGGCACATAGCGTCACCTGCCGAATCACAGGACAGTGGCATAAAGCAGCCTGACAAGTCAGACAGCAGTGCTATAAAGTCAGAGGCTTATGAACCACATGGCACAAGACTGATAAAAGGTCTGCGGCATTTCTTTGATGATTTCAAAGGAATGGAGGTAATCAATCCTGACTGGAATATTCATGTTGCGAGAGTGAGACAGTTTCTTGACGGTCTGGCGGATGATTCTGAGCTTGCAGCGGTAATGAAAGATTACCATACGGGAAGCGAAGCATTTGCACATGAATATGAGCAGCTTGCAATGTACTATGTATATAGATATATGCTTGACGCAGTTAATGATTATGATGTCCTGCTTAAAGCCAAGAATGCGGTTATCGGCATACTTGCCGTGGACATAATGGCAGCAGCTAATCAGGCGTCCGGCTGTATTCCAGATTTTACAATGCGCGTTGATATTGCACATTTGTATTCGAGACAGTTTGAACATTCATATTACAATTATGAAGTTTATAGAGAGTACTTTGGCATGAAGAGATGTTATTCATATGAGTTTCTTATGGACGCTTTAGTGTCACTGAATTAATGGAGGAAGTTTTCTTATGAAAATGATTATGAGATTCCTTAAAGATTACAAGAAGGAATGCGTTCTGGCACCGCTTTTTAAGATGCTCGAAGCAATATTTGAGTTGTTTGTGCCGCTGGTAGTATCATCAGTTATCGATAAGGGTATTGTTAATGCAGACAAGGGATACATTATGCAGATGTGTTTTATGCTTATACTTCTTGCAATCATAGGACTTGTATGTGCCATCACAGCACAGTATTTCAGTGCCAAGGCTGCAGTTGGTGCAGCAACAGGAATGAGACACAGTTTATTTGCACATATCCAGACATTCTCATTCACAGAGATGGATACACTTGGTACATCGACACTTGTAACAAGAATGACAAGTGATATTAATCAGGTACAGAATGGTATCAACATGGTACTGCGACTGTTCCTTCGTTCACCATTTATTGTATTTGGTGCGATGATTATGGCATTTACTATTGATGTGAAGGCAGCCCTTGTATTTGTTGCGGCAATCCCGGTACTTGCACTTATCGTATTCGGTATCATGCTTGCAACAAGACCTATGTACAAAAATGTACAGTCAGGACTTGATAAGATTCTTGGAATAACAAGAGAGAACCTTACCGGTGTGAGAGTTATCAGAGCATTCAATAAGGAACAGGTTGAGATTAAGCGTTTCAAAAACGATAACGAAAGCCTTAACAGATTACAGAAATTTGTTGGTAAGATATCAGGACTTATGAATCCGCTTACTTATGTTGTTGTAAATGTATCAATAATTGCACTTATCTGGATTGGCGGAGTAAGAGTTAACGCCGGTGCACTTACACAGGGACAGGTCGTTGCACTTTACAATTATATGTCACAGATATTAGTTGAACTTATCAAGCTTGCCAATCTGATCATTACAATAACTAAGGCACTTGCATGTGCAGGAAGAATTGAGTCTGTATTCGAAGTAACATCTGGAATGGCAGATGGAAGCGTCAAGGAAGTGACAGCTAAGGAAGAGCAGCCAAGCGTTGAATTTAAGAATGTTTCACTTACATACAGTGGTTCAGGTGCACCTTCAGTTGAAGGAATTAATTTCAAGGCTATGAAAGGCCAGACAATCGGTGTTATCGGTGGTACTGGTTCAGGTAAATCCAGTCTTGTTAATCTTATTCCGAGACTGTATGATGCTACACAGGGTGAAGTACTTGTTGATGGTGTAAATGTTAAAGATTATGATATTGAAACTTTAAGAAATAAGGTCGGTATCGTTATGCAGAAAGCAGTACTCTTTAAAGGTACTATAAGAGAGAATATGTGGATGGGTAAGAAGGGTGCTACTGATGAGCAGATAGATGAAGCACTTGAGATTTCACAGTCTAAGGAATTCGTAGATTCCAAGGAAGGCCGTCTTGATTATCCTATTGAGCAGGGTGGTAAGAACCTTTCAGGTGGACAGAGACAGAGACTTACTATTGCAAGAGCAATCGTAAGAAAGCCGGATGTGCTTATTCTTGATGACAGTGCATCAGCTCTTGATTTTGCAACTGATGCAGCACTTCGAAAAGCTATAAGGGGAATGAACAATTCTCCCACTGTGTTCATAGTTTCACAGAGAGCGGCATCACTTATGTATGCTGATCTCATTATCGTATTAGATGACGGACAGGTTGCAGGAATGGGAACACATGACGAGCTTCTTGCAAATTGTGAGGTTTATAAAGAGATATATGAATCACAGTTTAAGAAAGCAGATTCAGAAGGGGGTGTAGCATAATGAAGAAGAATAAATCAACATTTGTAAAACTCCTTAAAAGAATTAAGAAGCACAGCTTTTTTATAATACTATCGCTTATTATGGCAGCAGTAACTGTTGCAACTACACTTTATGTACCAATTCTTGTAGGCCGTGGAATTGACTGCATTATCGGTGTGGATAATGTGGATTTTGCAAAGATTGTGAATATACTTATAAGAATTGGTATATTTATTGGAATTACAGCACTTTCACAGTGGCTTATGAACATATGTAACAACAGAATCACATATGAAGTAACAAGAGATATAAGAAATGAAGCTATAGAAAAAATTCAGGTGCTTCCACTCAAGTACATTGACGGACATTCATATGGTGAGATTGTGAGCCGTGTAATAGCTGATGTTGACCAGTTTGCAGATGGTCTGCTTATGGGATTCACACAGTTCTTTACAGGTGTCATGACTATACTTGGAACACTTATATTTATGATTACAATCAATGCTAAGATTACACTTGCTGTTGTTGTTATCACGCCACTTTCGTTTTTAGTTGCAAGCTTTATTGCCAAGAAGACCTTCAGCATGTTCAAACTCCAGTCTGAGACAAGAGGCGAGCAGACAGCACTTATTGATGAAATGATTGGCGGACAGAAGGTGGTTAAGGCTTACGGATATGAAGATGAGGCGGTAAGAAAATTTGATGAGATTAATGAAAGACTTCAGAAGTATTCCTTAAAGGCAATCTTCTTCTCATCTATAACTAATCCTTCAACAAGATTCGTAAACAGTCTTGTATATGCGAGTGTTGCGATTGTTGGTGCATTTTCAGCTATCAATGGCATTAACGGAGTTAGTGCAGGTATCACAGTTGGCCAGTTATCAAGCTTCTTAAGCTATGCCAACCAGTATACTAAGCCTTTTAATGAGATATCAGGCGTTGTTACTGAACTTCAGAATGCTCTTGCATGTGCAGCCAGAATATTTGAACTTATTGAAGAAGACCCTGAGATTCCTGATGCAAAAGATGCAAAGGTTGTTGAAGAGGTTGACGGAACAGTTGATCTTAATGATGTATGCTTTTCCTATGTACCTGACAGGAAGCTTATTGAGAACTTCAATCTTCATGTCAAGAAGGGACAGAGAATAGCGATTGTCGGACCTACGGGTTGTGGAAAGACAACAGTTATTAATCTTCTTATGAGATTCTATGATGTTAACAGCGGAAGTATTGATGTATCAGGAACGGATATAAGACAGATGACCAGAAAGTCTTTAAGACAGGGTTTTGGTATGGTTCTTCAGGAGACATGGCTAAAGTCAGGAACTATAAGAGAGAATATCGTAATGGGTAAGCCTGATGCTACAGAGGAAGAGATTATTGCAGCAGCCAAGGCAGCACATTCATATGGATTCATCAAGAGAATGTCTAACGGATTCGACACAGTTATAGGCGAGGATGGTGGAAGCCTTTCACAGGGACAGAAGCAGCTTTTATGTATAACAAGAATTATGCTTGCAAAACCGCCAATGCTTATTCTTGATGAGGCTACATCTTCTATTGATACAAGAACAGAGATAAAGATACAGAATGCATTTGCAAAGCTGATGGAGGGAAGAACAAGCTTTATTGTAGCCCACAGACTTTCAACTATCCAGTCTGCGGATGTTATTCTTGTTATGAAAGACGGACATATTATAGAGCAGGGTAATCATGAAGAATTACTGGCTAAGAACGGATTCTATCACAAGCTGTATTACAGCCAGTTTGATACAGCAGCCCAGAATTAATGTGGAGATATATGTATGTTTATAGAGGCGGAGAATATTAGAAAATCATATGGCAGGAAAACGATAGTGCTTAACGGCGCTTCGTTTCATGCTGCCAGCGGAGAGTATATTGCCATAGTCGGTGCCAACGGCTGTGGCAAATCTACTCTTCTGGAGATACTGGCAGGAAGTCTTAAGGCAGATGGAGGAAGTCTTAAGATAGATGGCACAGATGCATTTGCAGATGCGAAGATGTTTCAGAAATATATTGGTTTTGTGCCGCAGGAGAATCCACTTATGGAGAAGCTGTCGGCAAGAGATAATCTTAAATTCTGGTACTGTGATACCGGAAGAAATATGGAAGCAGACTTATTAAACGGTGTTCCTGCAGTGTTAGGAGTATCAGGATATCTTGACAAACGTGTTGATAAGCTGTCAGGAGGCATGAAGAAGCGTTTAAGTATATGCTGTGCACTGGCTAAGAATCCACCTGTACTTATACTAGATGAGCCGGGAGCTTCGTTAGATATTGTATGTAAACAGGATATTATGAATTATCTGTCTGCTTATACGAAAAGCGGAGGTACAGTCATTATAACAAGCCACGAAGAAGGTGAATTAAAGCTTGCTGACAGAATGTATCTTTTAAAGAATGGTAAGCTTAATGAACTTGACCATCCGGTTACCGGCAATGAGCTTTTAGAGATTATTCACAGATAGATTTAATTGGGGGATTAGATGAGAAGAAAACTGGAATTATTAAAATTGCAGATAAAATCCGCATTTTTATCTATACCGAAGATAATTCTGGGTACGATAGTGACGGCAGTACTTGTGATTGCAATAAGTACATGCGTGGGCATTGCAACGGCACAGGACAGTGACCTGAGAATGAAGGTTGCTGTTGTGTATCCTGATTATGATGAGACAGAAAACTCTGATTCGGCAGATGATAATAAGGAGTTTCGATATATTAAGATGGCATTCAATTATGTCAGTGAGATAGACACAATTAAGAATGTCTGTACATTTGAATATACTGACAGACAGCAGGCTATAGATGGTTTAAGAAATAATTATTATGTTATGGCTATTATCGTGCCAGAGAACATGATAAGAGATATTATGTCGGGCGAGAATACACCTGTTGAGGTTGTGTGTCCGTCAGCGGGCGTTAATAATACATCAATGATATTCCGTGAGATGGTGAGAGCAGGAGGCTCAGACCTTGCAACTGCAGAAGCGGGGATATATACATTTGACGACTTGTTCAATGGAGTGCTTAAGAATTACAGGGGACTGCGGGGAACACATGAGAATAAGCTTAATGACATATATCTTTCGTATGCACTTAACAGAAGCATATACTTTAAGACAAGAGATATATCGGTTAAAGAAGGCTTGAGTACAGTACAGTTCTATGTATGCACAGCAATTGTTATGATGCTTTTACTTAGCACAATAACATGTGCCGGCAATATGAAGGGGGAGAGCAGGTCGCTTGCAAAGAGCCTTAAAGGTGCGGGAATATCAGCATTTGATACCGGAATTGCAAGAACTACCGGAGTTGGCATTGTGTATATAGTGATATTTGAAGTGCTTTTTATTATAATTAATGTAATGAGGCTGGGGGTGCCTGCAATATCAGGAGTTCTGGCAGTTTCGACAGTTGGAGAATTCATTGCTTCCATACTGGGGATTGTGGTGCTTGTGTATGCGGCAGTTTCATTTATAAACTGTATATTCTCAGTAGTTGACGACACGGTGTATTCAGTTATTACGGTGTGTATCCTTGGAATGGCGTGCATGTATGCATCCGGATGTATTGTTTCATCAGCATTTCTTGCGCCGGGTGTGAGGGTTATTGGCATGTATCTTCCGACTAACGGCTTATTCACACTTGCATGTCAGATAATCAAGGGAACTGTGGATATCAGTACCATTATGACAAATGTTATGTGGATAATTATATTTCAGGCAGCAGGGGCATTGGCGGTTAAGATAAGGAGAGACAGATAATGAAGAGATTGTTATACTGGCTGTATCTGCTTGTTAAAAGGCAGTTAAAGAATCCTGTGATTGTCGTGGTGCTTATTGCAATGCCTGTTGCAGCGTTAATAATTACGCATACCGCGTCTCTTAAGGAAACAGAGCCCGTAAGGGTTGGAATAGTGCTTGAAGATGACGATAAGATTGCCATAATGACAAGGGATTATCTTGTGAATGGCAATTATTCAGTTCAATTCTACGAAGCAGAATCGCAGGAAAAGCTTGAACAGGATATAATGAATAAATACACAGAGTGTGGCTATGTAGTTGGTACCGGGCTTAAGGATAAGCTTGACAGTGGCAGCTACAGAGACATTATAGAGCTTATTATATGCAGGTCAGATTTTGTCAGCTCAATGACTGATGAGATATTCTTTTCTGCTATGTTTAAGGCATACTCGCCCGAGGTTGCAGTTAATTATGTTAATTCTGTAGACATATTTAAAAAGCATTCAGAAAAGGCAGAGGAAGAGATAAGAAAAGGTTACGAGGAATACATATCCGGAGATGACACATTCAGAATTGATTTTAAGGTGTTAGATGGTGTACATGATAATGGAACACAGCTTGAAGATAAGACAGGAGATTTTCCATTAAGGGCATTGCTTATAATTCTTGTATATATAGGTGGACTTTTTGGAATCGTGGAATATTATCTTGATAAGAATTCAGGAACATTTATAACACTGCCTCGTATGTATCGTGTTGCAGGAAAGCCACTGTATGCATTTATATCGTGTGTACTTTTTGCGGTATCAGCAATGTTAACACTTGCGGTGGCAGGACAGCTTAAGGGGGCAGCAGATATACTTCATATGGTTGTGTACGTAATAGCAGTTACTTTATTTGCATGGCTTGTGGGAATACCTGTTAGGAGTGCCAGTGCAATGATTTCAATAATACCGGTGCTTCTTATAGCGTGTCTTATATTATGTCCGGTATTCATTAACATAACGGCATATGTGCCATTTGCAAAATATATAAGAGTATTGCTGCTTCCGTGGTATATGCTTAAGTAGGAGGATGGGATACGGTGAATAATAAGAAAAAACGTATATTTGACATTATCCAGATTGGCTATGCGGGCGATGTTGCAAGCCGTACATTTGATATTGCGATAACTGCTGCAATTATAATCAACCTTTTCATTGCGATATTTGATACATTTGAACAGTCGATTACGTACCAGCCGGTGTTAGATGTTATAGAGTGGATTACAGTTATCGGCTTTACAATTGAATACATACTGCGTGTATGGACAGCAGAATATCTGTATCCTAATAAATGTACAGGTATTGCGAGAATAAAATACATCTTCTCAGGAAGCGGTATTGTTGACCTTTTATCGTTCCTGCCAAATTATCTGCCTGTATTCTTCCCGGCAGGAGCAGTTGCTTTCCGTATGTTCAGGGTTATAAGAATCCTAAGGATATTCCGTGTCAATTCATATTATGATGCGTTAAATGTTATAACAGAGGTAATAAGGCGAAAAAGGGACCAGATATTATCCTCTGTATTCATCATTGTGATGCTTATCATAGCATCATCACTGTGCATGTACAGTTTAGAGCATGAGGCACAGCCGGAAGTGTTTAAGAATGCATTTTCAGGAATATGGTGGTCGGTATCAACACTTCTTACAGTAGGTTACGGCGATATCTATCCTGTGACAGTGCTTGGAAAAATGTTCAGTATTATCATTACATTTCTTGGCGTCGGAATGGTCGCTATTCCAACAGGTATCTTATCTGCAGGTTTCGTTGAGCAGTACAGCCTTATTAAGAAGTCTACAGATTACCTTATGGAGAAGGAACTTAAGTTTATTAAGCTTATTATAACTAAGGACCACAACTGGAATGAAAAGAAGGTATGCGAGCTTAGTCTTCCGAGAGGACTTATTCTTGCAGCAGTGTTAAGAAATGGTGAGACACTTATGCCAAAGGGAGATATGAAGCTTTTTGAGGGAGATTGTGTTGTAATCGGAGCAAGAGACTGTGATGTTAATGTTGATGTAAACCTAAAACAGGTGGAACTGCGTGAACATCATCCGTGGGTTGGACACAAGATAAAAGAACTTGATATATCAAGGCATACACTTATAGTTATGATAAGACGCGGTGATAATGCAATAGTTCCTAATGGTGATACCTTGATTAAATCAGGTGATATAGTATTTGTGTTCTCAAAGCGTTATATGGCAGATGCACAGACAATAAGTGTATAGATGGTGAATGATTATGATGATATTTGTGACAACGACAGATTCATTAACTGATGAAAAGTTATATGAAAAGGCCTATTCGCTTATTCCGGAATACAGGAAAACTAAGGCTGATAAGATGAAAATGCGTGAAAATAAGCTGCAAACCGTGACGGCAGGCCTGCTTCTTAATTATGCGGTAGGAAAATGGTCTATAAAAACAGGAGAAAGAGATTATAAAACAGATGAAAATCTATATGAGAAGGTGGATATTATTTCTTTGATTGAAGCGAATAATCCGTACTTTGATTATGAAATAGTATATAATTCGCAAGGAAAACCTTATTTTTTGTCAAATCGTGAAATTTTTTTCAATATTTCACATTCGTCTAATTATGTAGCGTGCGTGATAGGCGACAGACCGGTAGGAATTGATATTGAAAAAGCCCGCAAAGGTAGACAGAATCTGGCAAAACGCTTCTTTGACATATCTGAAGCAGAATGGATTAAAGAGTGCGATAGTGATCAAAGATTCTTCAGAATATGGACATTAAAAGAGGCTTATGGCAAGGCTACAGGTCAAGGTGTGCTTGACATTTTGGACAAAATAGTTTATAGATTAGAGAAAGGGAAAATGAAAGCATATATGTGCGGACTTCCCCAGAATTTCACTATTGTAGAAAAGGAATTTGATGGATTCAGTTTATCGGTAATACAATTGTGAAATCCATATCCGACTATTCATTATACAGTTGAAAAATATTAATAATGGCAGTATAATATAGAATATGTATATCTATGGAAGAGCCTAAGGAGGGTTTATGAGCAGAAATCATTTTAATGAATTAAGTCCATGTGAAGCATTAATTATGAAGCTTATATGGGAAGCACCACAGGATATTCCTGTACAGGAACTTATTGATCAGTTAAGAGACGATTATGGTAAGGATTACGCAAGAACAACAGTTGTTACTTTCGTAGGTAAGTTGAAGGACAAGAGATTTGTTGATACATACCGTAAGGGAAAGGCAGCTTTCATTCATCCACTTCGTTCAGAAGAAGAATATAGAAGACAGCTTTTAAAGGAAGAAGCTGATTTCTGGTTCAACGGAAAGGCTGTTGCTGTCTCTTATACACATCTCCGAGCCCAC
>ERZ1027077.570-NODE-570-length-12535-cov-6.486298_pt1 | contig 12535 bp, 5 predicted proteins | sample MGYA00519280_ERZ1027077 | MGnify/ENA primary metagenome ERZ1027077 (study PRJEB26926, sample SAMN06164528) | human gut metagenome | biome: ENVO:00009003; feature: ENVO:2100002; material: ENVO:00002003 | host: Homo sapiens | place: USA | collected 2012 ... | reverse complement strand
CTACACCGTCTAATTCGTCGGCAGCGTCAGATGTGTATAAGAGACAGAGATAATACAATCCTAAGCTATGACCTCAATGGAAAAACATTATCATCAGACACTATTATAGAAGTGGAAAAAGATAATATTATCTATAGATTTTATCCAAATGGAAACCGGAGTTTTGTTACTATAGATAGTGAAGGAAATGCCGGATTAAGTATATATAGAAATAACCCTAGTGGTACATATACAGTATATTTTGATGCGACATTGTCAGAGCTTTCTTATGCTGGTGATACAGCGGATAATTCTCTGCCAAAACCAAATGAGAAGGTATGGTGCTTTGCATGGAATGATCAAGGTGATTCGTTTAAAAATATAGTCTTAGAGCGTGATAGTGAAAAAAAAGGTAGTGTATATAAGACTGATTTAGATGCAATGTACGATCATATTGTATTTTACAGTTCAGCTAATGGAAATGGTGACACAACCTTAGATGTTCAAAAAATGAGAAAAGGATTTAGCACTACCTCGCATTATACTATGAATTTGACCATTCCATGGAATTTGTACAACAATCCTTGCTTTTATGCGGATTCGAGCGATGATAGTATATATAATAATGTTAGGAGATCCGGTTACTGGGACGAAGTAGGAACTGTTAGAAATGCCGAAGGCAAAATTAAGGATGGTGATGGTGCTAAAACAGAGAAATCGATTGTAGATGTGGCAGAGGAACCATATAAACGAGACAATGATAAGCTATACGTCAACACTACACTGTATGACTATTATTCTGACTATGAGCTGAATGGATACAACAGAGATAATTATCAAGCTACAAGTATTTATACGGATCGTATATATCAACCATTCAGACAGCTGGATCAGGCATTAAGTTATTATTATTATTCAAATGGAGCAATAGATCCATTGTATACCGGTAACTTTCAAAATTATGATGATGGAAGTACTCATTTTTCGCAGATTGCCAACTCACTTAACTTATTTGGATATAATAATACAAATAAGTTTTATTATGAGAATAATTCAATGTGGGGCATTGATGGAAAAGAGCTTAAAACCAGCCAAAGTGCTACACAGGGATTGGTAGCTCGACAATTAAATAAGGGTCGTCTTGAGATAAAGACTGATAGAGGAACTGTGCTGTCGCCGTATTTTAATGAGGATTTTCTGAATGGACACAATTTAAAGAATGCAGTTCTTGGAAAAGTATATAATGATGTTTCGTTTCCTTTTATTAAGGAATCCAAGGAAAGTAGCACAGATAAAAAGTATGAGGCAGAATATTGGGTATTTGACAACGCAAAAGAGGATGCAGCAAACAAAAATTTGCAGCTTAAAAGAGATGCTTCAACAGGAAAATATTTTCTTCAAAGTACTGAAGAAGGAGTGCATGGACAAACTGCAGAGAATAATAATAATGTAACACATGATGCAAATTATTTTCCTTTAAATACAAGTGCACAATCAGGAAATGCTTGTAAATTAAACTATGGATTTGGACAAAAATTTGATTTAAAGTTCAAGCTTACTGATGATGGAACAGTAGTTGGAAAAAACCCAAAAAATCAAGCAGATAAAACGAATATACCAATCGAGTTCAATTTCTACGGAGATGACGATGTGTGGGTGTTCATTGATGGACAACTTGTGCTTGACGCTGGTGGAGATCATGGAGTTGTTTCAGGAACTATCGACTTTAAAGATAAAAAAGCTACAGTATATGGAGTGAAGAATAGTACTGGAAGCGGTCGTGCAGACTCTAATGTATATAATTTTTCTGAAATTTTGCCAAATGCAGATAATACCAAAGAGCACACCCTCACCATGTTCTACATGGAGAGAGGTCTCTGGGAGTCAAATATGTCTATATCATTCAACTTCCCGGACGAGAATCAGTTCCAGGTGGAGAAGAGTGTGGATACAACTTATGTGAATAAGGATATATTCCCGGACACATTGTTTGACAATACGTCTGTATTCCCATTCACTATACAGAATCAGGCTACACATTTTGGTATTAAACAAGCAACTGCAGGGACAGTTAAGCCAGCCGTATTTAATGATACATTTGATTCTTCTAAGATACAAAGTGTTTACGGAAACAAGTTCGAAAACTACCCAAAAAAGGATGGTCAAAGTGATGTAGTCCATTGGTGGGCAGCCGATAATGATGTGGGCGGTAAATATAAAGATAGACGATGGGGAATAATTTCACCGAAGAATGAGGAGCAGTTTGATGCAACCTATAATGTGGGAAAGACAATACAGCGTTATAAATACCTGCAGTTTAAGTTCTATTATGACGATACATACAATCCGAGTATAAAATATATGTATATTGGGTTGGAGGATGACGAAGGCAAACAAACAGGAAAATACCTGACTCAGGATATAGTAACGATAAATAATTCACTTTCAAATAAAAAGTGGATAACAGTCAATGTAGATGTTAGTCAGCTTGTTAGAGATTCAGATATTGACTTATCAAAGTTGAAATATATTAAATTTAACTATGACTACAGCAGGAATTTCTACCTTGATGATTTCAAGTTTATTCCTTCAGCTGAAGTGACTGAACCGACAGGCTTTGTCACAAAGCAGCATGAAATAGCTGATTATGGCTCTGTTAAGAGTGGTACATTGATGTATCCGGATAATGCGGTATATACGATTTCTTCAGATAAATCGTCTACTACAAATATAATGGGCGACGATGGAAAATTTGTACTAGCCAATGGCGAGACGGCTACATTCTCAGACCAGTTCAGGCGAGGCAGCTATATAGCACTGAGTGAGGATGTGGATACAGAAGTTTTTGATACATCGTGGACAATGTATGAAAATGGTGAACCGGTTACCACAAATAATAAAGAAGGAGATACGGTTGATTTAACTTCTGCGACCACCAACTTGACAAATCAACACGGCAGTACAATAAAGGATGGTAGAAAGGAAAAATATAAAAAAGGATTAGAAGATGGTCAGCAAAGAAATAATGATGGTTTGACTATTGGTGATAAAAAAACAGTAGGATATCCGGGAGTTGACTCTAAAGAAGATTCATCAGCCTGGGCAAAGAAGAATGGCGATGCAAATACTGAGGATGCAAATACGATTGTATTTAGATCATATAGTGATCCGGACAATTCTACGATAGCCACGAAACTAAAGGTCAAATACACAAATAAAGTAAAGACAGGAACAATTACTATTAAAAAGAAACAGGCTGCTGTATCAGATGAGCTGAATGGTGAATACACCTTTAAAGTGAAGTTTTTTAACGTAGCAGGTATGAACCTGGAAGGAACTAACCCAATTGAGATGACATGCTATATTAATAAGAAGGATGCAAACGGAGAATTTAAACCAATAGTCATCAATGGCATTCCGGCAGGAACACAGTACACCATATCAGAGATAAGCGCTTCTGATGGTGCAGTGTTTGATAGTGTGGATGTATCAAGTGGTGATAGTCTTGGAGAAAGATACAAACCAACAGTCATATATGATGATACAAACAAGCTCACAGTGGTGTCAGGAGCAGTAAAGGCTGATGCTGCTGCTCAGACAGAATTTATCTTCACAAATAAACTGAAGCCGGTTATAAATATTGAACTTACTAAGAAATGGAAAAATGTCAGCGGTGTTACAATACCTGATTCAATAAACATACAGCTTCAAAGACGTGTAAATGAAAAGGATAACTGGGAACCAGTAGAATATGCAACACCGGGGCAGACCGCAGCCGATTATCGTACTTTGGGAAAAAATATATATGAGCCTAATAAGACTGAATGGACATGTTCATTTACCGGTCTGGACAGATATGCAAATGGTGATGATGGAGAAGTAGATAAAAATAAGCCATATAAGTATCGAATAGTAGAAGTGACAGTAGCTGATGGTAAGGTCGAAAAGGTTATCGAGAATAGTGAATATCTGAATGACTTGTTTAAGGTGTCATATACCGATGCTATATCGGCGCCAAGTGAAGAGAATGGAAGTTCAATTACAAAGAATTACACCATAACCAATACATATAGTCCGCTGACCAACATCAAGATAACAAAGGTTGATGCTACGGATAAATCTAAGATGCTAAATGGTGTTAAATTTAAGCTTGAAAGATTGTTATCGGATAATACATCAGGTGGAGATAGCTTTAAAGTAGATAATAGTTTTGTAGCTAAAACTGCTACGACAGCACATGGAATAGCAGAGTTTAAAGACTTAGAAGATGGAACATACCGTCTGACAGAGACAGAAACCGTAAAAGGCTACAATTTATTAAAGGATCCAATAACCATTAAAATAAATAGGAATAAAGCAGATGGAACAACAGTGGATGGACAGCCATATGACTTCACCACAGATAAGAATACGATAGAGCTTCAAATCAGCAACCGTATGAAGTTCCTTCTACCAAAAACCGGTGGTTATGGGGCAATGTTATTCATATTATGTGGAATGGCGCTCGCAACGCTATGCTGCTTGATATTTTTCTTGATTAATCTTAGAAAGGAGGTACAATACTCCAGACATAAGAGACAAAGAAGAAACGCGATTGGCAAGTAACACATGTTGGTCGCACGTAACACGATAACAATGAAAAAGAAATAAGAGAGGAAAAAAGCATGAAAAAATTTAAAAAAATGTTGGCTGGCCTCCTAGGCGCAGCCATGGTGCTGACATCATTCGGCACACCAGCCTGGGCAGATAGTGCTACAAGACCTAATTTACCTACGATTGATACAAATCAGAAAGGTACGTTGACAATCAATAAGTATGAGGGTACAGATGAAAACACGTCAAAAGATAAGCCATTAGCAGGTGTTGAATTTACAATTTGGAAAGTGGCAGATATTGAACAGGATACATCACCATCGTCAAATGTTGGATTTAAGTTTGTTCCGGTAAGTACATTGACAAGTCTTACGGCTGATGATTTTAAATCTGATAAAACAAAAGCAGATGAATACACAAGTGATATATATAATAAGGTATTAAAAAAATTAAATGCTAGTAAAGAAGTAGAAAACGGTACATTAGCTAATGGAATAAAAAAATTCACAGTAATAGATGAAACAGGTAAAGCATCAGCAAAATTTACAGACCTTGATTTAGGACTTTATCTCGTACAGGAGACAAAGGCTCCTTCACAGATTGTAAATAAAACAGCAAACTTTTTAGTTTCAGTTCCTATGACAAATGAGAATGGTACAGCTTGGAACTATGATGTAGTTGCAGAGCCTAAGAATGCAGCAGTATATGCTGGTATCAATCTTATAAAGAAAGGAACAACAATAAAAGCAGATGGAACATCAGAGACAGTTAATCTGGCAGGTGTAAAATTTGTTCTGCAATCAAGACCAACTGGTTCAGATGATTCAGTTACTTGGACAAATGTGGGCAGTTATACAACAGAGAGTAATGGAACTATTAACGTAAATGATCTTGCTCCGAACGACTACAGATTTATTGAGACAGGTTTAGGAGAAAATAACGGATATATTCTTAACGGAAAACCATATGAATTTACAGTACAAAATGATGGAAAAATTAAAGTGGGTTCTGAAGAGCCAACTGATATTGCTACAATAACCGCAGACAACGAAAAGCCAGACCTCAAGAAAGAGGTGAAAAAAGGTGATACATATGCAAATGCAGCAGATGCCTCAATCGGTGATATGGTAGAGTGGAAAGTGTCTGCATCTGTACCATCAAATGTAGACCAGTTAGAGAAATATTCAATCACTGATAAAATGTCAGATGCTCTTACATGGGTAGAAGCTGAATCTGCTCTTAACATTACGTATAAATCCAATGGGACAGTAGTTAATGATATCGATCCGAAATTTGCTGAGACAGCTGATTATACGTTAATAAAACCAGCTGATAAAGAAGATGGCAAGTCGTGGACTATTACATTTACAGATGCAGGAAAGAAGAAACTTAAGGATAATAATATTAGTTCAATCGAAGTAACTTTCAAAACAAAGTTAAATAAAAAAGCAAATATAGGTAGTGAAGGTAACCTCAACGATGCACAGCTTGATTACTCAAATGCAATTTATCCTTTAGTAGATCCAACTAATCCTAATGATGGTAAAAAACCTGGTGAGGATCATATCAAGGATCAGGCAATAGTATATTCATTTTCTATTGATGTAACAAAAGTAGATGGAAATAACACTACAACAAAGCTTGAAGGTGTACATTTTGACCTGTATAAATATTCTGGTACAGTCACAAATCCAACAGAGTCTGATTTAAAAGGAACTTATGGTACGAAGATTAATGCCGCAGATTTGACAACAGATGGTAATGGTAAAATCACTGTGAATGGACTTGAAAATGGAGATTATTATCTTGTAGAGACACAAGCCGCTGCAGGTGGTTATAACTTATTAAAAGCACCGGTAAAGGTTTTGATTGCACAGAAATATTCTGTTAAAAAGGAAACAACAGTTACTAAAGATAAAGACGGTAATGTGACAAGTACAACAACAGTGGTTAACGAAACATTCAAAGGTGGAGCTAGCGACTCTGGTACTTACAGCGTAACAATCGAAAACCGCAAAGGCTTCACCCTCCCAAAAACCGGTGACATCGGAACTGCAATGTTCCTTATCATTGGTATCGGCGGTATGCTCGCTGCAGTATACATCATGCTCAGGGGAAGAAAGAGAGCCTAACCAGTGGCAATAGCCATAGAGAGTTTAGATAAGATTTAACCGAATAATGTGCTCTTATAAAAGCAAAGGGATGACTAACCTTCGTACATACAGACTTACCTGTCTGCGTGTGCGGAGGTTACCATTCTATTTTACATTTTTGAAACGATATGCTAACATTTATTCAACCCTACAATCAGACAGCTATGCAGCTTATGCTGTTGTGGATTTGAATAAGTGCTATCAGAAGCCTTAGGTATAGGAAACAAAGCTATAGGAATACAAGCTATGAAGAAACTACGAATAATCTTTTGCGCCATCCTCTTTTTCACCGGAATGTCGATAGCGCTATACCCATATATCAGCAACCGTATAAATGAAAAGAATGCTAGCTCTGCTATCACAAGCTACGACAGTGAGGTGAAGCAGCTGGACGAGGAAAAGGTGGATGCCTTAAAGGAGGCGGCGACCAAGTACAATAATCAGCTGAGTACTGTGGTGTCGGCTGAGAGCACAGAGAGTGAGAGCAGTGCGGTAAGCTATGCAGACCTCGTGGATGTTGGGGAGTCACTTGGATATATCACTATTCCAAAGATTGATGTGAATCTGCCTATATATAGCGGCACGAGTGATGATGTACTCGCAAAGGGTGTTGGTCATATGGAGCAGTCCAGCTATCCGCTCGGCGGCGAGAGTACTCACTGCGTGCTGACAGGCCACAGAGGTCTTCCGAGTGCGGTGCTTTTTACGAATCTTGATAAGCTTGAGATGGGCGATGAGTTTTACCTGCATGTGCTCGATGAGATTCTTGCGTACAAGGTGGATCAGATTAAGGTAGTCGAGCCTAACGAGTCGGGAGACCTTGATATAGTGGAGGGGAAGGATTACTGTACACTTGTCACCTGTACACCGTATGCGATTAATTCGCACCGTCTTCTGGTGCGCGGTGAGCGTACTGAGTACACAGGCGAGAAGAAGAGTGAGACAAAGAATCAGATGCAGTCGGGCGCACTCACGAAGCGAATAGTGGATGTGTGGCCGTGGATGCTTGTGGCACTTGCTGTGGCAGGTACACTTGAGACTGTGATCTTTATTATAATTGTAAGGCGCAGAAGAAGAGAGAGGAACGAGTAGTATATGAAGGGTTATGAGAAGGCCGCTCAGGCTATACAATCTGTGAAACAGGTGATCATAGGAAAAGATGACTGTGTGCTTGCCATCATGGAGGCTATTCTTGCAAACGGGCATATACTGATAGAGGATATTCCGGGCGTGGGCAAGACGAGCATGGCGCTTGCGTTTGCGAGGGTTTTGGATATGAAGCAGAGCCGTGTGCAGTTTACACCTGATGTACTGCCTACAGATATCACAGGCTTTTCCATCTACAGGAAGGAGCTTGGCAGGTTTGACTATGAGGAGGGCGCTGTCATGTGCAATCTGTTTCTGGCCGATGAGATAAACCGTACATCGCCAAAGACACAGTCCGCGCTTCTTGAGGTGATGGAGGAGCGCACGGTGACGGTGGATGGTGTGACTCATCCGGTGCCAAGACCGTTTCACGTTATCGCTACTGAGAACCCTATTGGCTCTGCAGGTACACAGATGCTGCCGGAGTCGCAGCTTGACCGTTTTATGATAAGCATCAGCATGGGATACCCAGACAGGGCAGATGAGCTTGATATTCTGATGAGCCGTGACCATGTCAATCCTATGGAGAATATCATGCCGTCCATTCACACCGATGAGCTCGTTGCGATACAAAAGGAAGTGGAGAGTGTATTTGTTCACAGGACAGTTTATGAGTATATTGTGAGCCTGGTGGAGGCCACGAGAAACAATGACAGGATAGAGCTTGGAGTCAGTCCGCGTGGTGCGCTTGCACTTGCCAGGATGAGCAAGGCGGCTGCTTATGTTGAGGGGCGTGAGTATGTACTGCCGCGTGATGTGGCTTCTGTGTTTATCAATGTGGCGCGTCACAGGATTGTGTTGAGTGCGCAGGGCAGGATGTACAATGAGTCTGCGCAGGATATTCTTACTGAGATTTTAGCGTCGGTGAAGCAGCCCAAACCGCAGACAGAAGGCAGATAGCCTGTCTGATTTTCGGAGGTATTGATGAAGAAAAAGGTTTCTTACATAGCTTTAATTATATGTACACTCGCAGTTGCACTGTTCTGGGACAATGATATAGCGCGCACACTGCTTTCATTTGAGCTTTTGCTTGTGCCGTGTCTGTTTATACTTTCCGTATATCTGGAGCGCAATCTGAGTGCGTCTTTAGTGGTGCCGGACAGATATGTGCCAAAGGGAGAGAAGTTTGAGGTGGATGTGCATGTCTCAAATGCTTCTGTGCTTCCGATGAGCACTGTACCTGTCACGCTTTTGTGTCACAGCAGGCTTTCAAGCAGGGAGAGTGCCTATACGCGCGATGCCTTTGTTACGCCGGGCTCAGGTTCTTCGCTTTGTTTTTACCTGCGTACCGGTTACTGTGGCAAGCTGTATTTCAATATAGGAAAGGTCGCAGTGAAGGATTATCTGAGCCTCTTTACGCGCGAGTGCAGCGTTTCGGAGCATAGCTCGTCAGTATTTGTGCTGCCGAGGATTCATATGCTTGATATGGCGCGTGTGCTTGGGCTTTCGGAGTCGGTGGACGGTGAGCTTTTTTCAAAGCTGCGCCATGGTGAGGATTCGTCTGAGGTGTTTGATATCAGACAGTACAGGAGAGGGGATTTGCTCCACAGTTTTCACTGGAAGCTTTCCGCAAAGACGGATGATTTCATGGTTAAGGAGTACAGCCTGCCGATGAATGAGACTGCATTTATCTTTGCCGATATGTCATATAAAGGCACCGGCGATGAACGTGTCAGTGTGATGGATACTTTTCTTGAGATACTTGGCTCTGTGTCGTGGTCTATGGCAGCAGCCTCTATGAAGCATAATGTCATCTGGTGGGATGATAAGGAGAAGCGCATCATGAGCCGGTTTGTGGCGAGTGAGTCTGATACATACTCCATGCTCGAGCAGCTTTGTGAGTCGGGCATATATGAGGAGCAAGTGGATGTGGAGGCACTCTATGAGAACAGGGAGATTACGGCTGACAGCAATACGATGCGGCTTGGCATGGATGGCAGCTTTTATCACAACGGTGTGCGCGTGAAGCATATTGACTATGACAAGGTGGATGAGGAGCTTGCAGGATGGGAGATTTAGAGCTTGTAGGAGCCACACTGCTCACGAAGCCCGGGAATAAGGGAACGCACGCTATATGGCCTATGATGGTCATGTGCTTTTTTTCAGTGATGGCGCTTTTTAGGATTTTTCTGTATGCGTTTTCAGTGTCTGTAAATTACCCGGTGCTTGCGGCTGTCGGGGCAGCCCTTTGTGTGTGGTTTACATTTATATTTGAATACAGGGCTTTAGCCAGATATCGCTTTTTCGTCCTTCTTTGTAGCATCATGCTGTGGTGCTTTGGCATTTTGCTTGCGCAGGAGGCTTTTAAGAAGGGCTTACTATATACCTTTAATTGTATTGCCGGTCAGATGAACCGGACTTATCAAAGTGGCATAACTCTCATTTCAGATGCCGGAACCGGGGCGACCATTTTTTTTTGTTTTATGTTTTTTGTGGGTGCATGGTTGATGGCTGAGGCTGTTATTAAGAGGCAGGATGGAGCCATGTTTTTGTTTGTGGCTTTTCCTGTGGTGATATGCTCACTGCTTAGTGGTGGAAGGATTTCAAAGGGAGCTTATTTTGTGCTGCTCCTTTGTTTTTTATGTACATATGCAGGCTCGTCTGTGCGCGTGAGAAGAAAGCTCTGGTGCAAGGGCAATGAGGCTGTGTTTGATACGAATGTGAAGGAAGCCAGACGTGCTGCCAATATGCTTGCGGCTTTTTGTGCAGGCTTTGGTGCTGTTGTGGTGCTTTTAGCTTTTTTCGTGGTGCGGCCGGCTGTAAATGCTCCGCTTTCCGTGGTGTCTGATGTGACTGCTCCTGTTAAGAGCAGCTGTCTTCAGTTTCTGTACAGGTTTTTGCCGCAGGTTTCAGGCGGCAGGCTCAATCTATCGCTCGAGGGCGTGGGAGGCGGCGTGTCTGACGGTGAGCTTGGCGATGTGGACGGTACGGCTTATGATGAGGTGGAGTCGCTTAAGGTGACTGTCAGTGAGAAGCCTACGGAGATTCTTTATTTAAAGGGCTATGTGGGTGCAGACTATACGCCAAACAGGTGGAGCATGGGCGATGCAGACAGCCTGACAGATGCAGCGCTAAACTGGAAGACGGATGGTGATTCGCTCCTTTATATCCAGAATATGCCATTTCTTCGGATGATGTATGTGCAGAGCCGTATGGATGGTGCAGCTTTAGATGGTGCAGGCGATGGGGATGGCTCTGATGCCGAGGAAGGTGAGGTAGCTGTGTCTTCACGTACAATCTCAGTCGAGAGGCTCAATGCGAATACTGCATACACCTATGTGCCTTATCAGGCTTACCTGAATGATTACTATAATATTTTGGGCGGTGACTGCTCGGTGCAGGGGCAGACTGCACAGGATGACCGGTATGAGTACTTTGAGAACAGCACATACATGGATACGATGAAGAAGTGGATGGATGTGGATGCTTCTGCTTCCGATGGCGGTGACACAGCAGGCTCAGGCAGTGGTGCGGCTGGTTCCGATGGCGGTGACACAGCAGGTGCGCTTGGCTCGTACAATCACCGGAATATGCTTGATGAGCTGGAGGCTTCATACGAGTCGTATGTGAATACCCACTATACCGATGTGCCTGAGAGCCAAAAGCGCATCGAAAAGCTTTGCAAAAAGAAGAAAAAGGAGTGGGACAAGAAGCTTGAGGGAAATCTGAGCGATACGCAGAAGCAGGATCTTTCATATGAAAAGATTGATGATGTGAAGAATTTTGTTGTGAGGACTCTGTGGGAGAGGTGTGAGTTCTCCAAATCCGCTTCAAAGATTTCTGATGATGAGGATTACATAGAGCGCTTTATGTTTGAAAAAAAGAAGGGTGATTCCACTGCCTTTGCTTCGGCGGCTGTTGTGATGTTCCGCTCCTGCGGCATACCGGCGCGCTACGTGGTGGGCTATGCGGCTCCTGCCAATCTGTTTTCGGGTCAGGCTGACGGCTCGTATATGGCTGTGCTTCAGGATGACAATGCGCACGCGTGGGTGGAGATCTACATGCCTGACTGTGGCTGGACTCCTGTGGAGACGACACCGGGCTTTGCCGGCACGATTGACAATCTCGATATGCCGGAGGCTGACACAGAGGATACGGAGAGTATTGCGGACAAAAAGGACAAGGATGCTGACCGTGACGGAGAGGATACAGCGGGTACCGGGGCCGGTATGAAGCGCATCAGGCAGCTTAAGCTTTTGCTTGGTACGGTGTGTGGCATATTACTTGTGATAATTGCGGTCATACTGCGCGTATGGTATGTGAAGAGACGCACGCTTGCGCTCGATAAGAGGCTTTCACCGGGCGATAGAGTCAGAATCATATTCATAAGCTTTTATGAGCTGCTTGAGAGGGATGGCAGGCTGGTTGCTAAGGTTGGCGCTTGTGTGGATGCCGCTGGTATGGATACCACAAGGCCTGAGTTTGTTGATGCGGTGCTGGATGCTTATCCTGAGCTTGTAAGGAGTGATTTTGAGCATTTCATGAGTCTTGTGCTTATGGCCAATTATGGACCTGATAAGCTTGAAGCCGGTGATTGTGAGCTTGCAGTCGTGATGTATAAGAGGCTTAAGAAGCTTGTGGCGCGAAAGACTGTGGTTAGAGGGTATTTTTAATTATTAATAAATAAAACTGTCTCTTATACACATCTGACGCTGCCGACGAAT
>ERZ1027077.557-NODE-557-length-12803-cov-6.537339_pt1 | contig 12803 bp, 15 predicted proteins | sample MGYA00519280_ERZ1027077 | MGnify/ENA primary metagenome ERZ1027077 (study PRJEB26926, sample SAMN06164528) | human gut metagenome | biome: ENVO:00009003; feature: ENVO:2100002; material: ENVO:00002003 | host: Homo sapiens | place: USA | collected 2012 ... | reverse complement strand
TCTACACCGTCTAATTCGTCGGCAGCGTCAGATGTGTATAAGAGACAGGTGGAAAACAAATTATATCAGAAACGAGCACAGGATTATTCCAAATGAAGACATAAAGAGATACTTTGAAACATAAAAAAAGGTATAGTTAACAGCTATACCCTTTACTAATATTATGCTATTATGCTTCCTATCTTACTCTACATTGTACCAGTACCCATCTTTGATAACAATGTAAAGTCTATTATCATCTTCTGATGTAACATTAACATATGCTTCTCCCTCATCATTCACATTTACAACAATTTTAATACGTTCATTTACATATTTCTCAGTCCATGTTGTAAATATATTTGGACCAATGAAATAATCAGCAATTAATGGATAAGATACATAATTATCCAGAGAAGTCTCAGCATTAATAGGTGAGGTATCGTCGTAAAAAAGACCCTTTTTATTATCAGGCGTAACAGTTGAAAATGGATGGATATCATCCTCACTCATCTTTGCAAGCTTGTTTAAAAATCCAATAAATGCTACAGTTTCTGTATTAATTCCCATTGTTTTTCTCCTTATCTTCTACATCTTACACTTCCACCAGCATCTATATCTCCTGACACATTACCACAAGTTACAGAACTACCAGCATCTATATCTCCTTTGACGTCTCCACCGACTTCACAACTACCACCGCAATCAATGTTTCCTGAATTGCCGTGAATTTCTACTGATCCTCTACTGATCCGTATTTTATTTACATCGCCTTCGATGGTTACTTTAATATTACCACTATTGCATTCCTGAACTATATCGCCATCTACAATAACCTTTCCATTGTTAATGATAACATTAGTTCCTGAACATGCGATTGTTTTTCCATTAATATTTATTCTGTTCATAGATTTTTCTCCTTATCTTCTTCATATAGCCATTGTTCATACTCCTCGCCGTTTGCAGACACATCTGTCACGGCAATTGGCTGTCTATTCTTTATTTCTTCAATAATCTTGTCAGCAAGCTTAATCGCCATAAATGCCACCTTTCATATGCAAAAGGCAGGAATTAATCCCGCCTTTGCTTATATTCTACTCGCTGTCTTTGTCAGCATCCTTTGTGACAACAGTGTCACTGCCCTGAACTGTTACCCATCCATGTTTAAGTCTTGCCTCAGCCTCTTTCATGCGAATGAGCTGGTCAGTGATTGAGCTGTTGATCTTCGCGTTTGCGTCAGCTTCTGCCTGCGCCGCATGCGTTTCAACAACAGCATCAGGGAACAGGTAGTCACTCTTGTCAAATATCATGATGCCGACATTAAGCCGGAAGCAAAATATGTTAAGAGATGGCTCAACAAACTTGACAGTGAACATCTGTTAAGATGTCTTTTCATGCTCAAATACTCTGATATAAGCGGTCAAGTAGTGAAAAACAGAGCTGAGCGTCTCAGAGAAGTAAGTGAATTATTTACAGTTCTTGATGATATAATTAACCAGCAGGCATGCTTTTCGCTTAAGGATCTGGCTGTTAACGGAGGAGACCTTATTGCAGCAGGCATGAAGCCGGGCAAGGAAATAGGGGCTGTTCTCAGTCAGATGCTTAAATTAGTTTTGAATGATGAGTGTGCAAACGATAAGGACGCACTGCTTAAGGCTGTAGGTATTGAGTAAATTAAAAAGAGTGGCCAAAATGGTCACTCTTTTTCTTGTTAAAGCTGATTGTACAGCTGCGTAATTATCTGGTTGATATTGCTTCCCTGCATGTATCCTATTTTTAAATTATTCTTTCTTGCCATGTGTAAATATTTATAATAAAAAGCATGACATATATGTTCTGCGCAGAATACCGTCAAGTCCTGATTAACAAGCTTTGACAGCGGAATGTCTGACCTTACTTCTGTTGCAGTATATGTCCAGTCAGGAAATTCCTGCTTTAAATAATTGACAAGATTCTGGTGTCCGCCAATTATTGTAAGCCTTTTGTTTTTAAGCGCTTTCTTCATGTTCTCAATGTTGTTTTCAGCCGCTTCTGTTTCACTTTCCTTATCCAGTTCATACACAAACGAACGTAATGCTGCAAGTTCCTTTTTATCATCAGCACTCTCATACTTAAGCTTGTCCAGTTCTCTCTGAAGCGACTTAGTCTTTTTATTCTCTCCTCTTAATGAGTTAATCTCGCTCTCCTGCATCTTAACCTGCGACTTGAGTTCATTTATCTGCGCAATCAGATCCGCTCTGTCATCAGGCTCATCCTGTTTGTAGTCATCCGGTTCAGCTTCATCAACACTCTTGTCTGCAACCATTGGTTTATAAAGCTTACTGTGATTATCATCGTTGAACAAAAACCAGTTATCCGATATCGCACTCAGATTGCCAGCAAAAACTATTTGCATCATGAAATTAATAAATGAGGCCATCATAAGCTCGTTAAGCATTTGGAAGCGCTCATCATCAGACGCGTCCTTTACGACCTGTGGATCAGTATAATCATACTCATAATCCGGATCACTTAACGCATTTGCCACTGCTTCCACAGTATTTGTGACAAAAATACTGCCATTCCTGAGCCAGTTTTCAATAATGCTCATGTTATAAAGTTTTTCGTTAACAGAGAAGTATCTGTAAGCAGTATTTCTTATGCAGGACTTAATGGTTGCAATGTCCTTTTTGTATGCAGCCAGATACCCGTTAACAATATCCTTTGCAATGAAAAGATTATGGTCAAATGACTCACAGTCCTCATCATGGTAGTCATCGTCATATATTTTAGAATATTTCTCTTTTGGAATACTTTCCCGCAAATGCTTGTTTGTCAGCTTGCATATTACTTCAAAATTACGGTCTTTTTCCACTTCAATTCCAAGAAGTCTTGATATGATAATAATTCTTGCTGCCGAGCCATCGGACATGTCATCATCCAGTACATCAAATATATCATAGCCAGTTAGTTTTGAAAAACGCTTGATGCTGTTATATTCCTTTTTGTGAAATATTCTGTGCAGTGCGATCAGCTGCTTCTTGCAGAACTCGTTGCCAAGTTTTGTGCCATAGTACAGATAATGGATAACCATTAGACTAAACTGGTCTCCAATCATATTAATACCGTAGGACGCTTTATCATAATCACCAGTAAAGTAATCAACCGCATGCAGTTCATCTTTCTTTTTATCAACCTGTCTGCACACATCAGCACAATTTGTAAAGAAGTCCTTTGCAATGGCTGAAATCTCAACTCTCAAATCGCCAGTGATAAATTCATTTACAAAGAAAAACTCAATGCCGTCTTCTGAATCGGACTCATTTTCAAGACTTAAATCGTCTATGTATTTTGCTCTTTCTTTTCTTTCTGCCAGCCATTTTTCCATATCACTGCCCGTATTGTTAACTCTCTCTTGCATGCCGCTTGGAAGATTGCTGACTAAATCAGTTTTTATCATAATGCTTCTCCTTTCCTACTGTACTACACCAAACCTGTCAAACGGATAATACCGCAAACCTGCTTTTGCCTTAATCGCATCTCTCTTTACGTATGTATGCTTCCATTCCCTTGCATCAAATGAATTGTTTCTGTTGTCGCCTAAAAGCAGATATGAACCCTTTGGTACATTGAATGTGTATGGTCCATTATCGTTTGTCCATTTTTCATCCTTAAGATATGGCTCCTTTAAGCATTTTCCGTCAACATACAGCTTGCAGTCCTTAATTTTAACCTTTTCTCCCGGCAGCCCGATAACACGCTTAATGTATTCTTCACCAGTATCAGGTGCATTGAATATGACAATGTCTCCTCTGGCAGGATCGTGTTTGTTGTAATAAAGTCTGTTAGCAATCAGCTTGTCCCCTGTCATGATGGTATTCTCCATTGATGCGGATGGAATATTTGCATTAAGGAATACATACTTTCCAAGAATAACCGCAAATATCACTGCAGTCACAATAACAATAAGAGACTGTCTAACATCCTTTAAAAGCTCAGAGTGTTTTTCTGCAAATGCTTTAATGTTCTCAGTATTCATTATTTTTTCACACCTTTCGTATATAATATTTACTTATATAATATGAAAAACAATGAATCTGTCCAAAAAAAAGAGCTGCTTTTTTGCAGCTCTTTCATTAATATGCTAATTTATTTTGAACGTCTCGGTATCATATACCTGCGAAGCATCGAAGTTAATTACAGTATTGTAAATTACCATTCCAAACTGCTTAATGCCCAGCACTTTTGATGCCTCATAAACATATGAAAGAATCGGATTAACGGCATCTTTGCCATCAAAAGCGTCTTCCAGCTCAAACATTACATATGCATTTCTGCTATCTTTTTCAAACAGAGAACATTAATGAAACAGAATTAGTAACGAATATTTGTTAATGACATATCCGTCAAAAGAATAAACCTACCTACAAACACTCCTGTTACCATCAATCCGTTAACAAAGCATCACTGTATATATCCATTTACAAAGAAGTACAGTACTTTCGCGCTTCTGCGCAGCATCCATATAGCAATTTTTGGCACTTTTTTGTTAATGTCATATCTGTCAAAAGAATAAACCTGCTTGCAGACACTTCTGCTAACACCAATCTGTTAACAAAGTATCACTGTATATATTCATTTAAACCCACATAGCATTTTTTGGCACTTTGTTAACAAGTCATGAACAACTACTGCTCTCATCTTCATTGTCATCTCTAAAATCCATATATATAGAAGTAAAAGCAAACAACACAGATAATGGTCGATAATAGAAAGGATAGAAATTATGGCAGCATTAGAAGATTTGGGTGGACAGGCAACCCTGACAGTTGAAAGTAAATTAATGGAATGGCTTATCAAACAGGCGGACTTATTAAAACTCGCCACAATGATTAACATGAATGATGAACTTACAAAATGGGTAAAGGACGGACATGAACTGGCACAGCCGTTTGAGGTTCCGGCGGAAATATCAAGCGAATTTGAGGATTTGTGCAAACAGCAGGAAATCGCATTTTCACAGCTCAATTATGACAGCAAGGATTATCCGCTTGCAGATCCTTCAGAGACAGGCGTTATGGTATATACCTGTAAGCAGTGTGACCGTGATCAGGCATATCGTATTGCAAAAGCCTGTGAGAAGAAGCTTAATAAAGAAAAGAACTTTGAGCTTACAGCAGATACTATTAATGAGGAATTTAACGGTATCGAAACAAACATGCTGACAAATCTTACAAATGTGGAGGCTGATATTCTGCAGAAAGAAATGGCAGCAAACAATATTTACTCAGCAAAACTCTACAATGCTGAAACAAAGACATATGCAGTTGAAATATCTGCACAGGACATGGAGGAACGTACATTTAAAGACGAAATGACACCGCTTGAGCGTTCAATGGCAGCATCAATATTGAAGTTGTCCAATCCCGCTCTCATGGAATATTTAAACAGAAAAGATGCTGCAAGGGAAGCTGTTTCAGGCGTCATTGAGCAGGCTTCACACAATCCTGAAATCGCACAGGTAATTGCAGATCCTGAACATCAGAACCATAAATTTATCATCAAGGACAGTAAAGCTGTGTTTATGATAGATAATACAGTTATGAACACATATGACCTTGCCAACAAAAAAGAAAAGGAAGCATGTCTTGGCAGCATTGCAAAATACGACACCTTTGTTGTTACAACTGAACAGAAGTATAATGAAGAACGGAAGAATAATTTCGACAACTTCAAACAGCTTGCAAAGAAAAATGCCGAAGCGCGTATTCTCAATGTCAATATTGACGATGTGGCAAAGGAACTGGAACGAAAAGACCTTATTGATTTTACTATTCATAAGAGCGATCAGCCTATAGATGATCCGTCAAAACCTGAAATTTTACAGGGACACGATTTTGCACAGAAGGAATTCCGTCTGGAGCGTACTGATGAAGTAAGAGACATTATTGGCAAGATTTCGCCGACAAATGGTCAGGAAACAGATTTAAACCAGTATGACAGAGACGACCTGACATTTAAGAATGACGATTCAGTTGAAGTAAAACAGAAAATCAATCTTGACCTTGGCCAGAACGTTGAAGAACTCGTAAACAATGCCCAGAATGTACTTACAAAGTTCGGCATTTCACAGGCAAAGGAACACATGGAAGTAACAACCAAAATAAACCAGTATGCTGTTGCTGGAGAAGCTCTTGCAAAAGGTGGATATGAAGTAGGACAGCTTGATGACATTGACCTTGAGAAAGTCGCAAGGGATTATGAAGACAGAGAAAACATAGGAAACGCTTATTACGGTGAGAACCATGATTACGACTATGTTAACAGCAATGTTCCAATGCCGGAAGAAATGATTGATGTGCAGATAAAAGATGACATGTACGAAAATATTGCTACAGGCGAGTCAATGACATACGAGGAAGCAATGAATATGCCGTCTGAGGAAGAACCTGATCTTGACGATAATCTTGCAAACGGACTGCTTGATGAAGATGGACCTGCTGCAATTACCGGTGAAGATATTTGGGCTGGTGATGACGACGAAGATATTGAATATGATGATAATTACGACGATTTCATGTTCGACTAGACTGTATATAAGAGACTGGTATCATGCCGGTCTCTTTTTTATGCAAAAAAAAAGGAGCTGAATTACTCAACTCCTCTTTTTGTTTACCACCGTACATTCAGATAAATCTGGGCACATTCATCCAGAATACCATATGCCAGATAGGTTCCTGCAAAAACTATTGCAAGAATACAAGCTGTAAACCCGGCAGTGCATATTTTCTTTGCATTATTGCGAAAGAATTTATACACTTTACCGTTTTTATGCAGTACTGCTGCCAGCTTGTCTGCTGCATCAAACACAACACTGACAATGATGCCTGCAATAAACAATACTGCAAATAGAGTTGCAAGGATGAGCGCTTTGATCATGCTGCCTGACCTCCTTCCGGTTTCCAATCTTTGTCGCCAAGAGTAAAACCAGTATTCTTAACATCCTCTTCGTAATCGAAAAGGTCATCAGGAAACAGATCTTTAACCAGCCAAGCAAGCTTCATCACGTCATCAGGAACCTCGGGCTCATTGAAAAGCCTGTTTTCTACTGGAAGATAGAAAACCCTCGCATAAGGCTTATAGGCACCAAGAAGCTGATGGGTATAAACCTTTATGGTGCCGTCAATAATTAACTTATTGAGATCACTCTCAGTAATCTCATAACAGCCGCGAGCATTTTCCACACTGTCATCATCAACAACGTATTCCATAACAATATTATCTGGAATTTCAAATTCGAGTACAGCTATAGAATTGTAAACTGAGCCAACAACTGCCGCTGCTATCTGGGCATTGCCAACAGCTGTCTCAAAAGCTTCCCTGAGCTCGTCTTTAAAATCTTCAGTATACTCCTGTCGCTCCTTATCAGAATAATCCCAGTAATCCTGTCCTACTGACGCCATATAGACACGGGTACTGTCAGAAACCAGCCAGTTGCTGACTTTGCTGTTAAAACCTCCATCGTGAACGATCTTCAAAAAGTTCTCAATACTTGTTCCATGATAAAATTTCATATGTTTGTCCTCCTTTATTTTATTTTTGATATGAAATCTGTAATAAAGGTGGAGTTTGCACATTAAAAAAAAGGACAGCTGAAGCCATCCTTTCCTTAGTGTTTTTCGTATATCACATATCTTCTGATAAATCAATCTCGATGTCATTCAACAAAGATTTTTGCTCTGTCTGAAGCGCATCATATAATTTGTTGAATGCCATACATGCGTCAAGGGATAATTCTGAGACACCTTTATCCTGTGACTTGCAGATTTGAGAATGAAGTTCACTGACATTTCGATATAATACTTTTGCAGTGTACATTAATTCTGTCAGCGTTTGTAATTTCTGTAATTCCTCGGCATCAATGCTTGTTTCCAGTAATTTCATATTATTTTCCTCCTTTATTCTTTTATTTGATATATGAAATCCGTAATAAAGATGGAGTTTGCACATGAACCTCCATTCCCATGTGGTGCAGTAGCTCCTATGGAAGTGGTTTCTTATGTTTTTGAGCAGCTTACAAAAGATTAGCGTTATTTTGTCGGCTTTTCTTTTTGTTAACAAGCTCGGGCGGGTTCATCTCGCCCCTATCCGTTTTACCGGAATACTTTTATGAGTTTACTTTCTTATATCCGTAAACAGTCGGATCTGCCAGAAATGCAAAATCGGTTATGCCTTTCCATGCTTCTGGAATCGCTTTTCTCATTATGTTTGCAGATCCATTACAGTCTGCATTGATTATGAGTTTGTTGTTGCATCTGTATAACCCACGTTTAATACGATTGCCAGAAAAGCAAACATTATAGTCATCCTTACCGTAAACAGGAATATAGTCCTGCGCTACTATATCAGCCTTAGATGTATAACTTTCTTCCTGTTCAATGACTTTAATACCGGCTCTTTCTGCCTTATATGTAATCATCTTACGCAAAATAGTAATAGGCATTGATATAAAATTCTGGTTACTGCGTTTTCCCATTGAAGAATTCTGTTTCCAGAATTTGTTAACTCCTAACACCAGCGTTCCGGCATTGTGACTTATACAGTAATTTACAATATTGCGGCTTATCTTATGACATTGGTCGTTAATGAAGTTGCTGTGATGATACGACAGCTTTTTAAGAGTCTTCGTTGGAGCGTATCGTGAATACTCCTTACCTGTTGTCAGTATGCTTACATATTTAGCCTTTTGTTTATGAAACCACTGACATTCAGATAAAACAGCATTGCCTTTGTATATAGCGGCTGAGCCGTCATTACATACGATAGTTGCAAAGTTGTCAACTCCGAAATCAATGGAACATATGTTAGGCATATCCTTACAGGATATGTTGTTTTCAGGTACTTCAAAGATAAGCAGTAATTTAAACATGCCATAGAAAGGCTTTACTTTTACAGTTTTCAAAATGCCGTCATTTGGAAGATTTGAGAAAGAAATCCTCTTCTTTGTGAGAGGCATCTTAAGTTCAGTTTTGTAACCATTGCTATACAGCACAGCTTCCTGATTAGTTGTTTCAAATGTTGTAAGCTCACCCTTCTTGTAATGTGGCATACAGGGTTTACCTGTATAATTTTCAGGGTGCTTTTTAAAGCCTTTTAATGCAGCAAGCCAGTTATTAAAATCTGCTACAGCCTGTTTCACAACGTGCTGAGCCACATGTGTAGGAAGTCCTCTGTGACGGTAATCCGAATTATCAGTTGCTTTTAACATCTTTTCAAGATGATAATAACTGATAACGCGTCTTACTTTTACAGACGGATCTTTTTGACATAACAGGTTTACTTCATCGAATACAGCTTTCTCATTTTCAGTCCTGTGCTCTTTGTCATATCCTGTAAAAATATTTCTTATACGAAAAAGAGCAGCGTTATACAGCAGTTTTGACTTACGTGATAATTGGTCAAAATAGCCATAGATATCATTATCAGGCTTTATTATGCAGGATGTTGTTAAGTATGCCATCTTGATTGTGCTCCTTTCGTTAAGATTCGTTCTGTATTGAACGTGACAGATGTAAAAGTTTGTTATGTGTTTCTATAACAAGATTACAAACAGTCATATCAGGCTTAAGTTACGGCGTATTCATCCCCACCCATGCGGTTCAGCAGTTCCTATGAATGAGGTGTTCTACGCTTATTATGAATATGGGTTTTGGGAAATGACCGGTAATAAAAAGGACAGGTGAACGTCATCCTTTCTCTCAATAAGCTCTCTTAGATTTCCGAAAACATTGAACTTTCGTCCGCATCCTCATCAGTATCAAGTTCAAAGTCCGAAATCTTCTTCGGAATAACATTAAACTTCATTCCCAAAGCCTCCAAAAATGCAAGTGCACCTTTACGATTGTCTGTATCAAAAAGACTTGTAACAACTGATTCAAAAATTGCATTGCATATCTTCTCCGGACCAAACTGCTGATGCAGTTCATGCTGTGTTTTATATGGACTGTTGTCGATAATAGAAATTACAAGCAGATCATCTGGATCATAACCATGAATTCCTTCGTCAGGAATAACAGCAATGCTCCAGTCAACAGTGCCATCCTTATGTCTGCCTGACACAAATCCAAGTTTCTTATCGAGAATGGCTGTTGTTATGGTCTTTGTAAAGGACAGTCTCAGATTATCATTATCAAGTATCTGTTCTGTTAACTCATCAAACAGATTAAAATTGCGCGCGCACTGTAACGCAATAAGTCCGTCAACGAATTCCTCTGTCTCTCTGATACCGTCAATAATCAGTTTTGCAGCACCGAGCTCGTTTAAATAAACAAGATCAAGTCCATAATTTGCAGGCACGTCATTAAGCATAATATCCTGAAGATTGCTTATGCTATCGAACTCAAATGTAAAGAAATTCTCTGACAGAAACTTCATTCCGGCTGTAGCATCTTTTGGCAGCATGTCTCCTCGAAAAGATGCCAAAAGCATGAGAATTTTAATGAGAAAGAGAGTATCGCCATAAGTCTTAATTCTTTTTATATTGTTTTCATTATCAAAAGCCAAATGAAAAATATTGGCTAAATCTTCATCCTCGTCAGCAGCGGCAGCTTCAAGACCATTTTTAACATCAAGAAATGTTGTAATGATTTCATCATTATTGTCCATCAGGATCCTCTTCTGCATGAAGCCGGTTATGGTATTAATTTCTTCTTTTGTGAATGGTTTGATATTTGCACGCATAGTATATTTCCTTTCATATGTATATTCGTTTATTTTCTATATATATAGTATTCCGCTTTTAAATTTTGTCCAAAAAAAAGAGAGGACGTTTTACACATCCTCTCTATCGCAGCTACTGCTTATCTTTTGGAGTCATATCAACTCGTCTTTTTGGCGATTTTGCCATCGGAGTCGTCTTCATTTCATCTACAGTTTCCTTTGCTGCTTCAGCAAGTTTCTTACCAAAGTCTGTTGCCACGTTAATATTGTTATTAACCTTAGCATCATATGTATTGGCTTTCATGACCTCAGTAAGGTCAAATCCAGTTGTTTCTTTTACAGATTCGATAGTTTTGGCAAGCACCTGCGGAACATTGTCGCTTATAGCAGACATTCCACTGTCTCCTGCACCACCGATAATAGAAACCTTATCAATGCTTTCAAGCGGCTTAGCAATAGCTTCTGCCATCTGCGGAAGAACTTTGATAATCATCTCGGTCATTGCTGCCTTGCCGTATTTAGCCATAGCATCAGCTTTCTTTTCCATAGCCTCCGCTTCTGCAAGACCTTTTGCTCTGATACCTTCCGCTTCTGCCTCATACTGTGCCCTTGTTGCCTCAGCAGCCTGAAGCTTTGTAAACTTCTCTGCTTCTGCTCTCTTTTCCTGCTCATACTTCTCAGCATCAGCTTTCTGCATACGGGCGTATTTCTCAGCATCCGCCTGTTTCTTTGCCATATCATACTCTCCTTACGCGGTGAAGCTGTATTTTCTTCTTCTGACAAGTTCGTCAACATCATACTCGTCATCTATTCTGCTTATCATGCGTTCATCTTCATCAAAATTATACTGCCACCTGCGCAGTTTTACATCATAATAGACCGGATGATTAAGGGAATTATTGATATAAAGCCTTTTATAACCATTCTTTTCCCACAGTACTGCCGTAAGCGGATCATTTTTTACTTTACTTTTTGTTTCCACAGGTGCATCAGTTAAATCTTCATTACTGAAGGTTTTCCACTTTGATGGATCGAGCATTACCGGCTTTCTTTCATCAACAACTGCAGCTTTCACCTGCTCAGAAACAGAATTGCTGTTGTCATTAACAGGAAGCACTGCTACATGCTGCGAATAAATATCTTCATCAGAAACTTCTGTATTATCTGTTTCAAGCGGTGTATTAATTACAGAACCCTCATCATGTTCATCAGTCCTGCATTTATTAACAAGTCCCCACAAAACCCTTGATGTTGCGATTACGTCATCAATACTGTTATGAAACTCCAGCCCGGCATCTGCATGAAAATATTCTGCCAGCGTGCCCAGTTTGAAGTCTGGCACATCCTGCTTTGTAAGAACTGCTTTTGCAAGTATCATGACATCAATTTCATTTTTTGGGATCCACTTGCCAAAACCAATTCGTCTTGCCATTTCGTTTACAAGCCCATCATCGAAATTCGCATTATTATAGCCTGAAACAAAGTCTGCCGAATTAAGATAACTCAATATCTCGGCACCAGCTTCATATTCCGTTGGACAGTCAGCAACTTTTTCATTTGTAATATGATTAACAGCAGTGATATACGCAGGAATAGTCATCATCGGATTCAAAAACATATCACACCTGTCAATCTCATCCATGCCATGCTCGCTTACCTGATATCTGATTGCTGAAAACGACAGTATTCTGGTATTCTTTGATTTAAATCCGGTTGTTTCCAAATCATATACCACTATCTTTTTATCTTTAATCTCATCCCACAGGGATACAAGATTTATGTTCATAGCTTTCTCCTTACTTGTTTTTCATTGTTTCAACACATTTATCCTGCCTTTTCGTGCCACCATCTACCTCAGTAAACATTTTTTATAACTTTAATCGTAAATCTACATTTAGTAGACATTTCGTCTACAGTCTCAACAAACCCATATTTATTTATATCTACATATTTGCATCAGTAGACATTTCGTTCACAGTTTTATTTAGTTCGCTTGCCTTGTCCCTCGATACATCTACCTTAGTAGACATTTTCCTTACCGCCTCAACAATTATTCTATGGGCATTAGCATCTTTATCTCTGTCTCTTATACACATCTCCGAGCCCACGAGACGGAGCTACATCTC
>ERZ1027077.551-NODE-551-length-12850-cov-7.268699_pt1 | contig 12850 bp, 10 predicted proteins | sample MGYA00519280_ERZ1027077 | MGnify/ENA primary metagenome ERZ1027077 (study PRJEB26926, sample SAMN06164528) | human gut metagenome | biome: ENVO:00009003; feature: ENVO:2100002; material: ENVO:00002003 | host: Homo sapiens | place: USA | collected 2012 ... | reverse complement strand
TAAGAGACAGGACTACAAACCCTTCGTGCGCAAGATGATCTCCACGGCGCTCGACAAACTCGCAGTTTTAGAATAACAGAAACCATAACAGAAAATAAAGAAAGGAAACAAACGTATGAAATTTTCAGTATCAAGCTCGGCCCTGCTCTCGCTTCTGGCTACCACCGGCAAGGTTATCAGCAATAAGAACACGCTTCCCATCTTGGATTACTTCCTGATGGAGCTGAGCGGCAACGAACTGAAGGTCACGACATCGGACCTCGAAACGACGCTCATCGGCTCCATTACGGTAGACAGCGTGGAGAGCGAGGGAACCATCGCCGCACCCGCCAAACTGATGCTCGACTCCCTGAAGGAGTTCTCCGAACTGCCGCTGACCATCGACGTAAACGATAAGAACTGGGAAATCACGATCAACTGGAAGAGCGGTTCGCTATCGATTCCCGGTGCGAGCGCCGTGAGCTATCCCGCCGTACCGCAGCTGAGCGCCGAGAAGAAGGAGCTGAGCATGGACGTGGATACGCTGGTCAACGGCATCAACAAGACGATCTTCGCCACGGCCGACGACGAACTGCGTCCCGTGATGAACGGCATCTACATCAATCTGGCGCCCGGCGCGCTGACGTTCGTGGGCACCGACGCGCACAAGCTCGTGAAGTACGAGTCCGAGACCGCGAACGAGGTCACGGCTTCGTTCATCCTGCCCAAGAAACCGGCCAACCTGCTCAAATCGGTGCTGCTGAAGGAGGACGACGCCATCGAGATGAGCTTCGACTCGAAAAACGCGCTCTTCAAGCTCAAGAGCCACACGCTCGTCTGCCGTCTGATCGAGGGCAACTACCCGAACTACAACGCCGTGATTCCGGCCAACAACCCCAACAAGGTGCTGGTGGACCGCGTCGAGCTGGTGAACGGCATCAAGCGCGTGGCGGTCTGCTCGAATCCGACCACCAACCTGATCCGCATGGACATCGGCGACAACCGGATCAACCTCACGGCGCAGGACATCGACTTCTCGGTGTCGGCCAACGAGACCATTTCGTGCAGCTACGACGGCGAGGAGATCACGATCGGCTTCAAATCGACGTTCCTCGTCGAGATACTCTCGAACATGGACACGCCGACCGTGGTCATCGAACTGGCCGACTCGACCCGTGCCGGCGTCTTCAAACCCGTATATGACGACAAGCAGACAAGCTCGACGCTCATGCTGCTCATGCCGATGATGATCAACGCATAACGGCCCCTCAGATGAAGTTAAACCTCAAGCGCCCGATCATCTTCTTCGACCTCGAAACGACCGGCGTGGACACCGCCAAGGACCGCATCGTCGAGATTTCGATGGCCAAGATCATGCCCGACGGCGAAGAGATCGTCAAAACCCGCAAGCTCAATCCGGAAATGCACATTCCGGAGGAGGCTACCGCCATCCACGGCATTACGGACGAGGACGTCAAGGATTGCCCGACCTTCGCGCAGGTCGCCAAATCGCTCGAACAGTTTATCCGCGGCTGCGACTTCGGAGGGTTCAATTCGAACCGCTTCGACCTGCCGGTGCTGGTCGAGGAGTTCCTGCGCGCGGGAGTGGACGTGGACTTCAAGCGCCGCAAATTCATCGACGTGCAGAACATCTTCCACAAGAAGGAGCAGCGCACGCTGGTGGCGGCCTACAAGTTCTACTGCGACAAGGATCTGGACGACGCACACTCGGCCGAGGCCGACACGCTGGCGACCTACGAGGTGCTCAAGGCCCAGCTGGAGCGTTATCCCGATCTGGAGAACGACATCGACAAGCTGGCCGAATTCTCGACCCGCGCCGAAACGGCCGACTACGCCGGACGCATCCTCTTCAACGAAAAAGGCGAGGAGGTCTTCGGATTCGGCAAATACAAGGGCCGCAGCGTGGAGGAGGTCTTCCGCATGGAACCGAGTTATTACGCATGGATGATGAACGGCGATTTCCCGCTCTACACCAAGAAGGTCATCACCGAAATCCGCATGCGCGAAAAACTGAAATGACGATGAAGCGACTTTGTGCGACAGTCTTGCTGCTCCTGTTGAGCGTGTGCGCCTTCGCGGTGCAGAAGTCGGGAACGATCGTTTACATCAACGGCTCGAAATTCTACATCCATACGGTGCAGCCCGGCGAAACGCTTTACGGACTGTCTAAGGCGTACGAGGTGGGCGAGAAGGTGATTCTTCAGTACAATCCGTCGGCAGGCGGCGGGCTGAAGGCGGGGGAGAACGTCAAGATACCCTTCGTGACGGCCGTGCCCGAACCCAAGTCGGAGCGGAAGCTGCGCAGGACCTTCGACTCCCACACCGTCGCGCAGGGCGAAACCCTGTACGCCATTTCGCGCAAGTACGAAATCCCGATCCAGACCGTCATCGAGGACAATCCGAATCTCGATCCGACCAACCTGCGGCTCGGAGAGCGCATCCTGATCCGCAAGAAGGAGATCGGCTCCGAAGACGAGGCCGGCGCCAAGGAGCAGTGGGAAGCCTACCGCAATACGCTCAACAGCGTCGCCGAGGAGGGTTATGCCTATCATATGGTCAAGCCGGGCGAAACCTTCTATTCGCTGTCGCGCCGCTTCGGCATCACCGAAGAGCAGCTCGGCACGCTCAACGGAGGGCTGAAACCCGCCGACCTGAAAGCCGGAGCGATCATCAAGGTTCCGGGTTCTCCCGAAGAGCTGGCCGCCGGGGAGCGGCAGCCTGCCGACACCGTGCGCGCGGACTCCGTCCCCGACCTCTCCGCCGACAACAGGGTGAAGGAGATCGAATTCCGCGCACTGCGGCGCAGTGCGACGCTCGACGTCGCCCTGATGCTGCCGATCGCCGTCGACGGCGACGCCAATTCCAACTATCTGGAGTTCTATCAGGGATTTCTGCTCGGACTGGACAGCGTGAAGACCAAATCCGGCTATTCGATGAACGTCTGCCTGTACAACACGGCCCGCGATGCGGAGAAAATCCGCGAAATCACCGAGAGCGACGCCTTCCGCAATACCGACCTGATCATCGGTCCGGTCTACGAGGAGGGGCTGTATCCGGTCATCCGGTTCGCCGAGGAGCACAACGTGCCCGTCGTTTCGCCGCTGGCCAACATCACGGGCATGAACAGCGACGTGCTGTTCCAGATGGCGCCCGACCCGGCGCACAAATGGGAGAAGGCCGCCGAACTGGTGAACGGGGACCGGCAGGTAACGCTGATCTACACCGAAAGTACGGACAAGGAGTTCGAGAAGGAGATGCTGACGCTGCTCGGCGATTCGGACTATAAGAAGCACACCTATAAATATGTCCATCCGTCGGCCCGCACGAACAGCAATTCGGGCGACCTGACGCCGCTGCTGGACAACGGCGCCGACAACGTATTCATCGTCATGTCCGACAACGAGGTGGACGTGGACCGCATTCTGGCGGCCATCGCTTCGGCCGACACCAACATATCGAGCCGCGGCCGCACGGCCCCCCGGTTCGTCGTGCTGGGCAATACGCGCTGGAACCGCATGAACAACATTGACCGCACGATGTTCTTCAAGGACCGCGTGATCTTCATCTCGACCTACCACGCCAAGCGCGACTCGCAGACGATTCTCGACTTCGACAGCGCCTATATCCGCTCCTTCGGGTCACTGCCCACGCTCTTCTCGTACCGCGGCTACGATGCGGCGGTGATCTTCTGCCCCGCGATGTACAACGACATCGAGTACGACATGGAAGGCCGGAGTTACGCGCCCCTTCAGACCTCCTATCTCTTCGGACAGGGCGAGGAGCGCCACAACCACGTCAACCGCAGCTGGATGAGAGTCAACTACAACAGCGACTTCACGATAACCGTCGAATAGCAAGACTATGGCATCTTTGACAAACGCAATACCCGAAAAAACCATCGAGCGTCTGAGCGAATACCGCCGCACGCTGCTGGCCAGCCACAAGCAGGGGATCACGCATATCTTCTCGCACGTGCTGGCGGGCATCCACGGCATCACGGCCGTGCAGGTCCGGCGCGACCTGATGCTGATCGGCTTTTCGAGCGATACGAAGAAAGGGTACGACGTGCAGGTGCTCATCGAATACATCAGCCGAATCCTCGACAGCCCTTCGCAGATGAATATCGCCGTGCTGGGCATGGGACACCTCGGACAGGCCATCACCAAATATTTCAACGGCAAGGGACTCAAACTGAAAATCACCGCCGCGTTCGACGTCGATCCCGGCAAGGTCGGCAAGACCATCGACGGCATTCCGTGCTATCACATGGATACGTTCGAAGAGATCGTCGAGGACAAGGACATCAGCATCGTGATCGTCTCCTCGCCGACGCAGGTGGCGCCCAGTCTGGTCGTTCCGATCATCAACGCCGGAATCCGTGGCGTGCTGAACTTCACCTCCACGCCGCTGAACTTTCCGCAGGGCATCGTAGTCGAGAATTACGACATCACCACGCTGCTCGAAAAAGTAGCCTATTTCGTCAAGGAGAACGAAGAGAAAAACAGCAGCAACACCTAAAAAAGAGCGGCAGGAGAGAGAGCAATGAGGGTTTTTCACGGTTTCGAAGCGCTTCCGCATTTCACGCATCCGGCAGTGACCGTCGGATCGTACGACGGCGTGCACAGCGGCCATCTGAAACTGCTGCGCACCGTAACCGCCGCGGCCCGCGGGCAGGGCGGCGAAAGCATCGTCTTCACTTTCGAGCCGCATCCCCGCATCACGCTCGGCAAGGCCGACGGCCTGCGCCTGCTGACGACGCTCGACGAGAAAATCTGCCTCCTCGAACGGCTGGGGATCGACAATCTGGTCATCATCCCCTTCGACAGAGCCTTCAGCCGGCTGGCTCCGGACGAATTCGTCCGCGACTGTCTCGTAGGCCATACGGGAGCCGAAACGCTCGTCGTAGGCTTCAACCACCGCTTCGGACACAACAAGCAGGGCAGTTACGATTATCTGGACAGCCACGGATTCGGCCTGCGCGTAATAGAGGTTTCCGAATGCGACGTGGACGCCGAAAAAGTAAGTTCGACGGTGATCCGGCGGTTGGTCGAAAAGGGCGAAATGGCGCGCGCCGCGCATCTGCTGTCGCACCCCTATCTGGTAATCGGCCGGGCGCAGCGGAACCGCATCCGGGTGGACGATCCGCTGAAACTCCTGCCCCCTCCGGGCGAATACGACGCACACATCAACGGCAAACCGGCCCGGCTCACGGTCGATGCCGCTCAGGAACTGATAACCCGCGACATACTGCCCGAAGGGCGTGTCGTCATAACATTTTAAATCATGCTGAGTTACGACTGTCAAATAAGGGTTTGGTACAAGCATACCGACCAGATGGCGATCTGCCACCACTCGAACTACGTCTGCTATTACGAAGCCGCGCGCAGCGAACTGCTCCGCTGGCTGGGCATGTCCTTCGCCGAGGTCGAGAAGCGGGGCATCATGATGCCGATTCTGGAGGTGCAGTCCAAGTACCACCGTCCGGCCTATTACGACGAACTGCTCACCGTACGCATCATGCTGAAAGAGCTTCCCACAGCCCGCATCAACTTCTTCTACGAAATCTACAACGAAAAGGGCGACCTGCTCAATACGGGCATGACGCAGCTGGGCTTCATCCACAGCGACACGCGCCGCCCGTGCCGCGTTCCCCACTGGTTCCTGCAGCTGGTCACCAACAAGTGGACGGAGGAGTAGAAGCGGCAGCGACACCTCCGATGATTCTCACGACAGAAAGGCTCCGGAGCGACGCAATGGCGGAGACTCTAGCCCGAATCCCGCATATACGATATACGACGAAGCCTGCGCCGGGATTCCGGCGCAGGCTTCGCTTACGGATAAAGTGAGAGTGTCGGGCTAGGTTCCGCCGCCGTAAACAGCAAATCAACCTTTATAGGGCGCGACGATCGCGTCAAAAAAACCGCACCCATCGGGATGCGGTTCTTTTTTCCGGAACGCGACTCCGGCTATTTTTCGATCAGCGAAATCGAACGCTGGATGAAATCCGTCAGGTTCTTGCCCTTGAGCATGCCGTTGGTCAGCAGCGCAAGGTCGATGATCTGCTTGACGAGCCGGTTTTCGCCGCCGATCTCGCGCAGCCGCTCGTTGCGCTCGTCGCGCAGCGTGACGATCTTCTTCGACAGCTCCTCGCGCGTCGATTTCTCTTCGGGAGTCAGCTCCTCTTCCTTCTTGCCCTTCACCACCTCGTCGAAGCGGTTCTCCTCGGCTACCGCCGCGTCGATCTTCTTGGTGATCGACTTCAGCTTGTCGCCGTAGGCCTTCTCCGCGTCGGAGAGGATGTCTGCGACGATGGGGTGGTTGCCGTTTACCGCAATGGTGAAGTTGTCGGGCATCTGTCCGTAGAACTGGCTCATGCCGCCTCCGCCGCCCATCGCGGCCATCTCCTTCATACGGCGCATGAATTCGTTCTGCGTGATGACCACGGGCGCTTCGTCGGGCGACATGGCCTCGAACGAAATGTTGTAATGGATCTTGTCGTCCTTGGGCATCTGGCTCTCGAATACCGGGCGCAGCAGCTCCTGCTGGGCTTCGGTGAGCGACATCTTGATATTCTCCTCCTTCTGGATCAGCTTGTCGATCACGTCGCTGTCCACACGCACGAAACGGGTCTCCTTGTTCTTCGACTCGTACCAGTTGATATAGTGGTTGTCCAGCTGACCGTCCATCAGCAGCACGTCGTACCCCTTGGCCTTGGCCGCTTCGAGGAACGTGTGCTTCTCCACGGGATCGTCCACATAGAGGAAGACGACCGTCTTGTTCTTGTCGGTCTGGTTCTCCTTCACCTTCTCCAGATACTCCGCAGGCGTGAAATACTTGCCCTCGATGTTCTTCCAGAGCATGAACTCCTGCGCCTTCTCGGAGAACTTCTCGTCGGTCAGGATGCCGTATTCGATGAATATTTTCAGATCGTCCCACTTCGCCTCGTAGTCCGCGCGCATGGTGTTGAACAGCTCCTGCAGACGGTCGGCGACCTTGCGGGTGATGTAGCTCGAAATCTTCTTCACGTTGGAGTCGCTCTGCAGGTAGCTCCGCGACACGTTGAGCGGAATGTCGGGCGAGTCGATCACGCCGTGCAGCAGCGTCAGGTATTCCGGCACGATGCCCTCGACCTGATCCGTCACGTACACCTGATTCGAATAGAGCTGAATCTTGTTCTTCTGTATCTCGAAGTTGTTGTGGATCTTCGGGAAATAGAGGATGCCCGTCAGGTGGAACGGATAGTCGATATTCAGGTGGATCGAGAACAGCGGCTCGTCGCTCAGCGGGTATAGCTCATGATAGAACTCCTTGTACTGCTCCTCGGTGATGTCGGCGGGTTTGCGCGTCCAGAGCGGATCGATGTTGTTGATGATGTTGTCCTTGTCGGTATCGACGTACTTGCCGTCCTTCCACTCCTTGACCTTGCCGAAAGCGATGGGCACGGGCAGGAACCGGCAGTATTTGCGCAGCAGCTCCTCGACCTTCGAACTTTCGGCGTACTCCAGCGAATCCTCCGAAAGATGCAGGACGATCGTCGTGCCGCGGTCATGCTCCGCATCGGTCTCCTCCATTTCGAATTCGGGCGTGCCGGTGCAGCTCCAATGCACGGTCTTGGCCTCTTTCTTATAGGATTTGGTGAAGATCTCGACCTTGTCGGCCACCATGAACGACGAGTAGAAGCCCAGTCCGAAATGACCGATGATCGACTGGTTCTTGTACTTCTCCATAAACTCCTCGGCGCCAGAGAAGGCGATCTGGTTGATATACTTGTCCACCTCTTCGGCGGTCATGCCCACACCGCGGTCGGTCACGGTCAGCGTTTTGGCTTCCTTGTCCACGGCGACGTGAATCGTCAGGTCGCCCAGCTCGCCCTTCATTTCGCCGATCGACGAAAGCGTCTTCAGTTTCTGGGTAGCATCGACCGCATTGGAAATCAGCTCGCGCAGGAAAATTTCATGGTCCGAATAGAGGAACTTTTTAATCACGGGGAAGATATTCTCCGTCGTAACCCCGATTTTGCCGTTTTTCATAGTTTTATATTTAGCTGTATTTTGATTCATTTCATCCGACCATCCATCAACAAACCGTGTGCCACCGCCCGTTTTCTGCCAAACTGTCAGGCGGGCATGACAAAGGCCGCCGTAAAAAGTTGCCGCGGCGGGAATTTTGCCGTATATTTGTCCGACTTCAAACAGTTACCACTATGGATTTTCTCTCTCTGGCAAAAAAGCGGTACGCATGCCGCAAATATGCCCCGGCAAAAGTCGAGCAGGAAAAGCTCGACATCATTCTGGAGGCGGGCCGCGTGGCTCCTACGGGCGCCAACCGCCAGCCCCAGCGGCTCATCGTCGTACGCTCGCAGGAGGGGATGGAGCGTCTGGCACGCTGCACCCGCGACTTCGGCGCTCCCTGCGCCGTCATCGTCTGCGCCGACACCGGCGAAGCATGGACCCGCAAATACGACGGTAAAACGATCAGCGACATCGACGCTTCGATCGTCACCGACCACATGATGCTGGCCGCAGCGTCGCTGGGGCTCGACACGCTCTGGATCTGCATGTTCAAACCCGAAGCCGTCCGCGAAGAGTTCCGGCTCCCGGAACATGTGGAACCCGTCAATATCCTGCTCATCGGCTACGGCATCGGCACTCCCGCCGATCCCGACCGTCACGACCTGCTGCGCAAACCGCTCGCGGAAACAGTCGTATACGAAACCTTCTGACCGGAACGGAAGCCCAAAATTCCCCGACGGCAAAGGCGGCGGTTTTTGCGAACCTCCGCATCCGCGCACACCGGAAGATTCCGGCTACAACCGACAGCAAAAAATAAGCGAAGGCCTCACGGGCCTTCGCTTATTTCGTATCTGCGCCGGTCAAGCGCGTTATTTGCTGCGCACACAGCGCACCATCATCGCCGTAGCAGGTACGACCCCGCCTGCGGAAACCGACGGATTGTTCGTTGTGCTGGCCGTAGACCATGCCAGATAGCAATACTGTCCCGGCTTGGTCGCGCTCTCATCGGCCGTCCATACTGAGATGATATTCGGCAGCATGGTCTTCGTACCGTCCTTGTACAACTGTCCGGAAGGCACCATGTAGATATTCTGCATGCCGTCGCTGCACATTCTGAACGCATAAGGCTCGAATTCTTTCGCCCCGTCGGCGACAAGTTCCAGAAGCTGCTCCGAAGTGGGCATACGCCACGTTCCGGCAGGCGCCACGAGCGAACACGGGTCTACATCGCCGTAGGGGACGTCCGCATAGTTCGGAATCGACTGTTCACCGGGTCCGTAAACCACACCCTGATATTTCGTCGAACTCGAAACCGTGCCTTCGAACTTGATGCCGTACTTGCTCTTCCACTTGAAGTACATACCGCGCTCCTTGGGTTCCGCAAAGGTATAGGCTCCGTCAACGACAGTCAGGTAGCCTTCGCTCCAAGTCACCGAGAAGGCGTTCGTCGCGGGGTTGGCCTCCTGCCGGACGCTCTTTCCGGTATCGGAGCCGTTGACCCAGATGGCGAGCGTGCGCTCCTCGCCCGAATTTTCGGGAACCGAGAACGAAACGGTCGGATTCTCCTTCGATCCGTTCTGCGTCAGCTCCAGCCCGTCGCTGCCTTTGATGACCACGGGGAACGACGCAAGGTCGCTCTCGCACTTTACGCTCAGCGTAAACGCTTCGTAGGTGGCTTTCGACGGAGAGTGGGATATGTAATCCACATAGTTTTTCTTTCCCGGCTGCACGAACGAGACGCCCGAATAAACCCGGTTGATGAACAGCCGCCATTCGCGGTTTTCGACTTCGTCGTTCTTGGGCACAGTCAGCGTAACCTCCGTCTCGGACGGCGATGCGTCGATGGACCGAATCTCCCCGTCCTCGGCTTCGATATCGACCTCGTAAGCCGGGAATTCACCCGGATCGGTCTTGACGGTAAGCTTGAACGAAGCATTGTCCGTCACCGAAGCCGGCGTATGCGACACATAAGAAGGCTGGCGGATATTCTTCACGCAGCGGAGCGAAGCCATGTTCGTGCCCGCAAGATCGTAATCCACCATCGAATAGTCGGCGTTGAGTACATAAATCACACCTTCACCCGCATAATTGGCGCCCAGTCCCCAATATCCGCCGAACTGAGACTTTCCGCTGATCTGCCCCGAAGCAAGTTCCAGCGCGCCGCAGAAAGGCATGAAATAGTCCGAGCTGAGATACCCCATGCCGGTAATGCCGTCCAATACATGCTGGTTCATGTAGTCTTCCCGGTCGTAAAGACAGAAAAGCTCCATATAAGTCGGCGTACGCAGCCCGGCATCGATCATCGTGCACGGATCGGTATTCGGCTGGCGGTAGGGGATGTCGGCCAGCGCCACCTGCACGGCTTCGGGCGTATAGGCCGTTCCGGCGTACGAACCGCCGTCCGACGGCACGCCGTATTTGCTGCCCTGACGGAAATAGAGTCCGAGGTCGGACATCTTGTCGGCAACGGCGAATTTACCGTCCATAAGCGTAACGTTGCCCTTCGCCCAATAGAAACCGGCCGTCAGTACGAGCGCGGCCTCCTGCCGGGCTTCGACGATCTTCGTCCATTGGGGTTCCGCACCCGCATCGGCCATCTCCACAACGATATTGCGTTCGTTCTCGGTATAGTTGCCCGCGATTTCGACGTCGATGCTCTCGGTCCGCTCCGTCACCGCCACCGGATCGCCGACCTTGTCGCCGAGCGTCACGCGGTACTGCCATTCGACGAAAATCGGATCGGCCGCACGGGTCTCGATGCTCGTGGTGAAACCGAGTTTGTAACCGCCGCCGTTGTAAGGAACCGTTTCCGGAATGGTCGTGGAGTCGTATTCGGTTACACAATAGTCTTTTAAGGCAGGCTCCTGTTCAGCCTCGACGATCCGAATCCACCGGGGGGGGGTAGCGGCATCCTCTGTTACAGCCATTTCCACGACGACCGCCCGCGGTTCCTTGCTGTAGTTGGAACCGATGACGACCGATACTTCCGTTTTGGGTTCGGTCACGGCTATCGCATCGCCGACAGCCTCACCGAGCGTCACACGGTACTGCCACGGTTCGAATACGGGAACGACCGGCTGGGAGCGAGTTTCGGTGCGGGTCGTAAAAGTCATCGTGTAGGCACCGCCTTCGGCAGGTATCGTCTCAGGAATGGTCGTCGATGCGAATTCGGTCACCGTATACTCCGTTTTTTTCGTCGGTTCCGTATTGTCGTCCGAACAGGCCGACAATACGACACACAACATGCCTAACGGAAGGCACAAGCATTTGAGTAAATTTTTCTTCATAGTACAAATTAAAAAATGAGTGGACGGCTAAAGTAGTGATTTTATTCCTCGCAAACAAACCCGGACGAACAAAAAAGTATAATCCGCACAAAATGAGAGATCGGCTAAATCCTTGTAAATATTGATATTTATTACGATTTATCGCTGCCAAGCCGAATCATGCTTACATGTTTTCCGCACATCAGATCAAAATAATACAAATCCGCAGCAAAACACGCCCCGTTGCAAGCCGAAAACCATAATACAAAAAATACCGCTCATCTTGAACGTCCATGACACTTTTTTGTAACTTTACAAGGCAGGAAGGTCCACCGGAAACTGCGCCGGATGCGCGACGAGCGAAAGACAACGGAAAAAGCAAATACGGAACTACAAATCAAAGCAATATGAAGACTAAAAAATCAGGAATACTAATTTTATTCCTTTGCATATTCTGCGTCGTCGGCTGCGACAATGACGAAAAAAAAGGACGAGAAGTAACCGATTACAAAGAATATATTCTTACCGTTGCATCCAGAAAAGTTCCGGGAGTATTGACTTCCGACGGACACAATTATCTGACAGACGTATATGCCGTAAAAAAAGAGCTGTCCGATGAATGGATTCCCTTCGGCAATATCGAAGGATTTGACTTTGAAGAAAAATACGAGTGCAAAATAAAAATCAGCGAAACGAGCTACTTGGATTACGGCATGGGAGAACCCGCATGGACGGAATATGAACGGCTTGAAGTAATATCCAAAGAGAAAAAGGATTCGGAGGAGATGCCGTTGCACTTTATTCCCAAATGGTATTATGAAAACCGTCCCCTTCCTCAATACAGATATGCAATAGAATCTGAAAACAAAGAGCTTATCGAAGAAGTTTTGAAAGCCAATCCCATCCTTCCCTTGGATTATCATTATTTGCTTTATCGGGATGAGGATAATCACCCGAAAGGGATTGCGATAAAAGACGACGACGATTTATTCGGTCCCAGCATTATAAAAAGCACAAATAGAAATCCGGAAGAAATGCCGGAGTCCTACAAGCTGCTTCCTCCCGAAGAACAGGTGCAAGGTTTCATGGAATGGACATTTTCAGATGAATCGGGAAATGCAACCGATTACCCGTCATTCGATGTGTTTGTCGCCCATTCTTCTCGATCGAGGAGCGTTGGTCCCGCACCCGACCTTGTCTGTCTCTATAAAGACCTTACAGAACATTACAAAAACCAATACCCCGATGCCGGAGTAAAAACGGTTGTCGTTTCTTTCACAATAGACATATAACAAAATAAAGGCAACGCCCTAAAACATGTCAATCCGCTGAAACTCTGGAACCGAAACCGGCACGCGGCACGGACATCCCTCAAAATCACCTATAGCGCAAAAAGACAGCGGGCCGAAATTCGGTTCGGTATTTGTAGGTAAGAGAAAATGCAGAAAAGAGTAAATATCTTGTTTACAGGTATTTAATTCTCTGTTCTGCATCTGTTCCGAGCAATAAAATTGCATAATCGGGCAGGTTTGACGGTGAGTTTTGTTACTTATCCGTTACCTGCCCGAAATG
>ERZ1027077.548-NODE-548-length-12869-cov-5.622912_pt1 | contig 12869 bp, 10 predicted proteins | sample MGYA00519280_ERZ1027077 | MGnify/ENA primary metagenome ERZ1027077 (study PRJEB26926, sample SAMN06164528) | human gut metagenome | biome: ENVO:00009003; feature: ENVO:2100002; material: ENVO:00002003 | host: Homo sapiens | place: USA | collected 2012 ... | reverse complement strand
GGCGGCGGGGGCCGCTGTGCGGCAGGGGCATCAGGTAACGGTGCTGGAGCATACCGACAAGCCCGGTCAGAAGATCCTGGTTACGGGCAAGGGGCGCTGCAATGTGACCAACGACTGCACCGCGGAGGAGTTTCTGCACCATGTCCGCACCAATCCGCGCTTTCTGTTCTCCTCGCTGGGGGCGTTCCCGCCCGCCAGGACCATGGAGCTGTTCGAGAGCCTGGGCGTGGAGCTGAAGGTGGAGCGCGGCCGCCGGGTGTTCCCGGTGTCCGACAAAGCCGAAGAGATCCGGCAGGCACTGCTCCGCTACGCACAGGACGCGGAGATCGTCTATGACGGGGCAAAAAAGCTGCTTCTGGAAGAGCTGCCCCCGGAGCCGGAAGCCGCCCCTGCCGTGCCGGAAAATCCGCGCCATCCCAAAAAGAAAAAAGCCGGGCCTGCCCTGCGCTGTGTCGGTGTGCGGGGGACTTCCGGGAAAGAATACCGGGCCGATGCCGTGCTGGTGGCCACCGGCGGCGTGAGCTACCCAACCACCGGCTCTACCGGCGATGGCTACAAGCTGGCGCAGCAGGCGGGGCACACCCTTGTGGAGCCGGTGCCCAGTCTGGTCAGCCTTGTCAGCCGGGACCCGGACTGCAAAAAGATGATGGGTCTGGCGCTGAAAAACGTCACCCTGACCCTGCTGGAGGACGGCAAGGCCATCTTTGACGAGCAGGGCGAGATGCTGTTTACCCACTTTGGCATCAGCGGGCCGCTGACCCTGAGCGCGTCCAGCCATCTGGGGGACATGAAAAAGCACAGGTACATCGCGGAAATCGACCTGAAGCCTGCCCTGAGCGAGGAGCAGCTGTACGACCGCATCACCCGGGACTTTGCCCTGCTGGCAAACCACGCAGCGCAGGGGGCGCTGGTCAAGCTGCTGCCCTCCAGTATGCAGCCGGTGATGGTGGCGCGCTGGGGCATCGACCCCGCCACCAAGGCAAACCAGATCACCCGGGAGCAGAAGCGGGAGCTGGTGCAGCTGGTCAAGCACTGGCAGGTGTCCATTGACGCCCGGGGCGACCTTGCCCACGCAGTCATCACCAGCGGCGGCGTATCGGTGCGGGAGGTAGACCCCAAGACCATGCAGAGCAAAAAGGCACTGGGGCTGTACTTTGCGGGCGAGGTGCTGGACGTGGACGCCTACACCGGCGGCTACAATCTGCAAATTGCTTTCTGCACCGCGCAGAGCTTTGCGAATAACCTGTAAAAAAGCAAAAATGCGGACGGCTGCTGCTTGCCCGCGCCCTCATCCGTCTGCTCACTGTGTTCGCAGCCACCTTCCCCCGACCGGGGGAAGGCTATTGCAGGCGGCTGATAGGGATACGTCAAAAGCAGTGCAGTCCATTCCCGTGTACTATTATATATAATAAGGAGAACATATCATGGTATCTGTTGCAATCGATGGGCCTGCGGGTGCAGGCAAATCCACTCTGGCACGCCGTCTGGCGGCAGAGCTGGGCTATATCTATGTGGACACCGGTGCAATGTACCGCGCCATCGGCCTGTACGCCCTGCGCGCGGGCAAGGACCCCAAGGACAACGCGGCGGTGGATGCCCTGCTGCCGGAAATCGAGCTGCGGCTGGCCTCCATTGCGGGCGAGCAGCACATCTACTTGAAGGACGAGGACGTGAGCACCGCCATCCGCACCGAAGCCGCGGGTATGGCAGCCTCTGCCGTAGGTGCAAACCCCGCCGTGCGGGCATTTCTGCTGGACTTGCAGCGCAGCATGGCCAAAAAGCAGGATGTGCTGATGGATGGCCGGGACATCGGCACGGTGGTGCTGCCGGACGCTACGGTGAAGATCTTCCTGACTGCCAGCCCGGAGGCACGCGCCACCCGCCGCTGGAAGGAGTATCAGGCCAAGGGCATCGACACTCCCTACGAGGAAGTGCTGGCAGACGTGAAGCAGCGGGACTATCAGGACACCCACCGCGCCGCCGCCCCGCTGAAGCAGGCGGAGGACGCCGTGCTGCTGGATACCTCGGAACTGGACTTTGAGCAGAGCCTTGACGCCATGAAGCAGATCATTGCCAAGAAGATCGGCTGATAAAACAAACAGGACAGGAATAGAAAATGGTACTATATTATATTCTGGTGCCCCTTGCGTGGCTTGTGTGGCACATCGGCTTCCGCATCCGGGTGGAGGGGCGCGAAAACCTGAAAAAAGTGCAGACGAAGGGCTATATCCTTGCGCCCACCCATGTATCTGCTATCGACCCGGTGTTCATCGTTGTCACCCGCTGGGGCAGGCGGATGGTGGTGTTCGCCAAAAAGGAACTGTTCGAGATCAACGCCTTTCTGACATGGTTCTTCCGCTGCTGCGGCGGCGTGTGCGTCCGCGGCACCAAGGACGAGATGGCGGTCATCACGCAGACGGTGGAAGCCTGCAAACAGGGCAAGACCCTGCTCATCTTCCCGGAGGGCACCCGCGAAAAGGAGGGCAAACTGCTGCCCCCCAAGAGCGGTCTTTTTGTCATTGCCGCCGAAGCCGGGGTGGACGTTGTGCCCTGCCGCATCTTCTACGACACCCCGGACGGAAAAATGCACCTGTTCTGCAGGGTGCGGGTGATCTACGGCGAGCCGATGCCCGCAGCACAGTTTGCCATGGAAAGCCGCCGGGACACCAAAAAACTCCGTGCCAACAAGCAGGCATTGCTGGAAGCATGGGAAAAGATGGGAGCGTAAAAAATGGAGATCCGTTTGGCTAAAACGGCGGGGTTCTGCTTCGGCGTGAACCGTGCCGTGGAACTGACCTATAAGCTGCTGGACGAGGGGCACAGGGTAGCAACGCTGGGCCCGCTGATCCACAACCCACAGGCGGTGGAGGATATGCGGCGCAAGGGTGCACAAGTGGTAAACACCGTGCAGGATGTGCCTGCCGGGTGCGAGGTGGTCATCCGCAGCCATGGGGTGCCCCGCAGCATCTACGACGAGCTGGAGTCGCGCGGCATCCCTTACCACGACGCCACCTGTCCCTTTGTGCAGAAGATCCAGCGCATTGCCGCACAGGCCGAAAAAGAGGGCGCGGTGCTGCTGGTGGCGGGTGATAAGACCCACCCGGAGGTGCAGGGCATCGTGGGACACACCCGGGGCGAGGTGTTCGTTTTTGCCGATTTAGCCGAATTGGAGGCGTGGAACGGCCCTTCTGACCCCCAAAAACCCCTTTTTGCAGTTGCACAGACCACATTTCAGGTAACAAAATGGAAAGAAAGTTCGGAGTTTCTCAAAAAAGCCTATACAAACGCCCGAATTTTTGATACAATATGTAATGCGACGTGGGCGAGGCAACAGGAAGCGGAAGACCTCAGCCAACAATGCGACATCATTGTTGTCATTGGCGGTCATCATTCTTCCAATACCCAAAAGCTGGTACAGGTCGCCGCAAAACACACGCGTGCCGTAACGGTCGAGACAGCGAGCGAACTTCGGCCGGAATGGTTTGCAGATGTTAAAGTGGCGGGCGTGACAGCCGGGGCTTCAACGCCATCGTCTATTATTGAGGAGGTACTTAACAGTATGAGCGCAGAAATCAATGACAGCATGAGCTTTGAGGAGATGCTGAACGCATCCGAAGAAAAGCGGGTTCATGCAGGCAGTATTGTGAAAGGAATCGTGACCAGCATCTCTGCCAACGAGATCCAGGTGGATATCGGAGCTAAGCAGACCGGCTTTGTCAAGCTGAGCGAGCTGACCGATGATTCCTCCGCCAAGGTCGAAGACCTGGTGAAGGTTGGCGATGAGCTGGACCTCATCGTCGAGAAGGTTATGGATCAGGATGGCGTCATCCAGCTCTCCCGCAAGAAGCTCGCATCTCGCAAGGGCATGGAAGAAATCGCCAAGGCAGCAGAATCCGGTGAAGTCGTCGAGGGCGATGTTACCGAGTTCAATAAGGGCGGCGTTGTCGTCAACGTCAAGGGCGTCAAGGTGTTCGTTCCCCGTTCTCAGGCCACTATGCGCCGCGACGAGGACTACACTGCTCTGGTCGGCCAGCACGTTCAGCTGGTCGTCACCGAGTGCTCTGGCCGCAAGATCGTGGGCAGCATCAACAAGGTGACCGCTGAGCAGAACAAGGCAAAGCGCGAGGAATTCTGGGCAAACGTTGAGGTGGGCAAGACCTACACCGGCGTTGTCAAGAGCCTGACCTCTTATGGTGCATTCGTTGACATCGGCGGTGTGGACGGCCTGTGCCACATCAGCGAGCTGAGCTGGAACCGCATCAAGCATCCCTCCGAGGTTGTCTCCGTTGGTGACACCATCGAAGTGTATGTGAAGGACATCGACACCGAGAACCACAAGGTCTCTCTGGGCTACAAGAAGGCTGAGGACAACCCCTGGGAGCAGCTGAAGAACAACTACCCCATCGGCAGCACCTTCCACGCTCCGGTCGTTTCTCTGACCAAGTTTGGTGCATTCGTCCGCATCCTGCCGGGTGTTGACGGTCTGGTCCACATCAGCGAGATCAGCAATGACCGCGTTGAGAAGGTCTCCGACGCACTGAAGGTCGGCGATATGGTCGATGTGAAGCTGCTGGATGTTGACTTCGATAAGAAGCGCATCAGCCTGTCCATGAAGGCTCTGCTGAACAACGACGCTGAGTAATCAGCCCTTCGTGCAAAAGCATAGCTTCTGACACAATGCGATCTGCAGCCCCGTTGCCGGGAAAACGGCGGCGGGGCTGTTTTTGTTAACAAAGCCATGATGAAATTTTTAAAAAAGCACTGGGAAGTGCTCAGTTACCTGATCTTTGGCGTGCTGACCACCCTGCTGAACATCCTGCTGTACGCGCTGTTCAGCCGGCTGTTCGGCTATACTGCCGCCAACAGCTGGGGCAATGTGCTGGATAACGCCTTATGCATCCTGTTTGCCTACTGCACCAACCGGGCGTTCGTGTTCCGCAGCAAGACCACCGGCAAAGCCATGGCCAAGGAGTTCGGCACCTTTGTCACCTGCCGTCTGGGCACCATGGTGCTGGATGCCGCTATCATGATCGTGGGCGGCAATCTGCTGGCTGCGCAGGGCGCGGCGCTGGTGGACACCGCCATGCAGGGTCTGCTGGGCGCCGTGGCGGGCTGGCTGGGTCCGGATACTACCTTCTACATGGCAAACAGCTTTGCCGGGAGCCATGCCGCCGTGGCAGACGGCTCCGCTGCCATTGCCGTCATCGGCGGGGCGGACGGCCCCACAGCCATTTTCGTCACCAGCGCCTACGATGCTCAGGCAATGTGGGGCCTTGCCGTGAAGGTCTTTTCCAATGTACTGGTGATCTTGCTGAACTATGTGTTCAGCAAGCTCATTATCTTTAAAAAGAAACAATAATTTTCAGGAGGTACGGTATTATGAAACGTGGTCTGAAAGGGTTCGCATTCCTGGTTTCCGGTCTGGTGCTGGGCATCATTGGTGCAACGGCATCGGTGACTGCGATCGCACTGAGCGCTGTGGGCATGGCAAAGGTGCGCCGTGCCAGCAAGTAAAATAACGGAGGAACGAGCATGAACCGCGAAGAGATCCTGTCCCATGTCGATCATACCCTGCTGAAGCCGGAGGCTACCTGGCCCCAGATCCAGCAGCTGTGTGACGAAGCCATTGCAAACCACACCGCATCCGTCTGCATCAACACCTGCTACGTCAAGCAGGCTGTGGAGTATATGGCAGGCCGCATCCCCGTGTGCTGCGTGGTAGGCTTCCCTCTGGGTGCTATGGATACCGCCAGCAAGGCCTTTGAAGCCAAGACTGCCATCGAGAATGGCGCAGCCGAGGTGGATATGGTCATCAACATCGGCCGCCTGAAGAACAAGGAGTACGATGCTGTCCGCGAGGACATCCGTGCCGTGAAGCAGGCTGTGGGCGATAAGATTTTGAAGGTCATCATTGAGACTTGTCTGCTGACCGAGGAAGAGAAGGAAAAGATGTGCGACATCGTCTGCGAGGCCGGTGCCGACTACATCAAGACCAGCACCGGCTTTTCCACCGCAGGTGCCAACTTCCACGATGTGGAGCTGATGGTCAAGGGCGTGCATGGCCGCTGCAAGGTCAAGGCTGCCGGCGGCATTTCCACCGTGGAGGATATGGAGACCTTCCTTGCACTGGGCGCTGACCGTCTGGGCACCTCCCGCGCTGTCAAGATTTTGAACGGCGAGCAGGCAAAGGGCTATTAAGTTTTCTGCAAAAAAATGTATTTCGGCAAAGCCTCTGGGCTTGGCTGAACTGCAAAGGATGATCCCCCCAAGGGCTGCTGCACAAATTGCTGTGCAGCGGCCTTTTTGCGTCCAAGCCTTGCAAGCAGGGTGCAGCAGGGTGTATAATAAAATAGATACTGTATAAAACAGGAGGCTGCCCGCTTTATGGGGTAAGGCGGGCAGAGGAGGAAACGCAATGAATATACCCGAGATCCTTGTGGCCAATGGCACAGGGGCGGTGCTGGTAAGCTTTCTGCTTTTGCTGCGGGTGCGCGGCGAGAGCAAAAACAGCGTGGGAACAGAGCTGTTCTGCCGGATTCTGGTGGTGACGCTGCTGGCACAGGCAACAGAGACGATCAGCTTTCTGTTGGACGGCGTGCCCGGCGCGGTAAGCCGGTTCTGGCTGTACCTGACCAACACCGTCTGCACCGGCGCTACCGTGAGCGTGGGCTATGCGTGGTGTTTGTATGTGGACTTCCGGGTTTACCGCAGCATTGGACGCCTGCGCAGAAGACACTTTCTGCTGGGCGCGCCGCTGCTGGCGCTTTTGGTGCTGCTGGTGGCAAACCTTTTTGGCACGGGGTGGATCTTTGCCATCTCGGCGGACAACGTTTACCATCGGGGCCCGCTGAACATTTTGCTGTATCTGCTGCTGTTCAGCTATTACGCCGAGAGCGTGTGGCAGGTGCATAAGGCCAAGCGCGATGGCGTTACGGTGGAGTTTTTCCCGGTGTACTACTTCGTGGTCACCTGTGCGGTGGGCACGCTGCTGCAGGGCGCATTCTACGGCATGGCCTTTGGCTGGCTGTCAGTAGCCATCGCTTTTGTGCTTGTGGACAGTCAGACCCGCAGCCTGCGCGGTTATACCGATGAACTGTCCGGCCTGTTTGGGCGCAAGTACATGAACTACTGTCTGGATCGCATCCACGCCACGCAGGAGAAGGACGTTTACGGCATCATGATGGACGTGAACTGCTTCAAGGAGATCAACGACACCTACGGGCACGCCGAGGGCGACCGCGCTATTCAGGAGATCGGGCACATCCTGTCCGGGGCGCTGGTGGCAAACTCGGTAGCCATCCGCATGAGCGGCGATGAGTTCATGGTGCTGATCCGGCACGGCTCGGAGGAGCTGCTGGATAAGACCTGCACTGCCATCGAGCGGCGGGTGCAGCACTATAACGAAACCGCTCCGGCGGGCAGCTTTCAGCTGTCCTTTTCCACCGGTGTGGCAAAGTACGAGGGCGGCAGCGTGGAAAAGTTTCTGGTGGAGCTGGATCAGCGGATGTATGCGGAAAAGCGTGCTTTCCACGCCGCCCGGGATAGCCATGCAGCACCGGAGCAGGGAAATGCTCCATCAATTTAAAAGGAATGTCTAAAATAAGTGAGACTTATCTTGACAATCTGACGCTGCAATGATAGAATATGGAGCGTACCAATTGAATACCGACTTATCAAGAGCGGCTGAGGGGACAGGCCCTGTGAAGCCCGACAACCTGCGCGAGAGCGTAAGGTGCCAAATCCTGCGGGAAACCGGAAGATAAGAGTGCAACGCTCAGAGCTTTCGGCTCTGGGCGCTTTTATTTTTCAGAACAAACTTGATGGAATGGTAAATACACGCAACTGCAACATTTAGGAGGCAAAAAATGGCTAGACACCTGTTTACTTCGGAGTCCGTTACCGAGGGACATCCTGACAAGATCTGCGACCAGATCTCTGATGCGATCCTTGACGAGATCCTGACCCACGACCCTGATGCCCGCGTGGCCTGCGAGACCTGCGCATCCACCGGCCTTGTGCACATTATGGGCGAGATCACCACCAGCTGCTATGTGGACTTCCAGAAGGTCGTCCGCGAGGTGGTGGCAGATATCGGCTACACCCGCGCAAAGTTCGGCTTTGACGCCGACACCTGCGCCGTCATCTCCAACATTGACGGTCAGAGCCCCGATATTGCACTGGGCACCAACGATCAGGTGGGCGGTGCAGGCGATCAGGGCATGATGTTCGGTTATGCCTGCGACGAGACCCCCGAGCTGATGCCCATGCCTATCAGCCTTGCCCACAAGCTGGCAAAGCGCCTGACTGAGGTGCGCAAGAGCGGCGAGATGGACTATCTGCGCCCGGACGGCAAGAGCCAGGTGACCGTGGAGTACGACGAGAACAACAAGCCCGTGCGCGTGGATGCCGTGGTCATCTCCAGCCAGCACAGCGAGAGCGTGAGCATGGAGCAGCTGCGCGCAGACGTGATGGAAAAGGTCATCAAGGCCACCATCCCCGCCGAGCTGCTGGACGAGAACACCAAGTACTACATCAACCCCACCGGCCGCTTTGTTGTGGGCGGCCCGCAGGGCGATACCGGCCTGACCGGCCGTAAGATCATCGTGGACACCTACGGCGGCTATGCACGCCACGGCGGCGGCGCTTTCTCCGGCAAGGACCCCAGCAAGGTGGACCGCAGCGCAGCCTACGCTACCCGCTGGGTGGCAAAGAACATCGTGGCTGCGGGTCTGGCAAAGCAGTGCGAGGTGCAGGTGGCCTACGCCATCGGCGTGGCAAAGCCTGTGTCCATCATGGTGGATACCTTCGGCACCGGCACTGTGGCAGACGAGAAGATCGAGCAGGCTGTGGAGAAGGTGTTTGACCTGACCCCCGCCGCCATCATCCGCGAGCTGGATCTGCGCAAGCCCATCTACCGCCAGCTGGCCGCCTACGGCCACATGGGCCGCGAGGATCTGGGCGTGAAGTGGGAGAACACCGACCGCGTGGATGCCCTGAAGGCTGCCGTGGCTGCCCTGTAAAAAGCGTTTTTCCATAGAAGGTACGTGAAGAAAAAAGCCGCTGCACCTGACCGTGCGGCGGCTTTTTTGCGGGTGCGGCAGCGCTTCCCCAAAACGGTACTGTAAAATACATAACTCCGGTTCTTGCCCGGCGGCGCTGGCTGTGTTACACTAAGGTCATATCAAACTGCAAGAATATGCCCACAAGGAGGGAACCGGACTTTGAAACATCTGCATTCTTTTGCCCGCCGCGCGGCGGCTTTTCTGCTGGCAGCGGTGCTGTGCGTCTGCATCCCGGCGGCAGCGGCTTCGGCTGCCACCACCATCGGCGGGGCCGATACCACCCTGATCCCCGCAGAGGACGAAAACTGTCTCAGCTGGCTGTTTGGCTCCAAGGATAAGATCACCATGCCCTACCTGAACATCAAGGGGCAGGGGCTCAAGCGCAATGTCACACTGGATCTGGTGGATTGTCTGGTGGGCATCACCTACACCGAGCTTGGCTCCATTGGCAGCTATGTCAGCGCCAGCGCTGCGCAGCAGGCGTGGAAGGCGCAGGCGGTGGCTATCCACTCCTATCTGGAATACCACAAGCAGTACGGCTCGTCCGCCAATGCGCTGATCTACACCCCGGTCAGCCAGATCCCGTCCTCCACCCGCAGCGCCATCCGCAAGGCGGTGCAGGCGGTCAGGGATGAGGTGCTGGTGTACAACGGCAGCGTGTGCGACGCGGTATGGTCGGCCAGTGCGGGCTACAACACCCAGACCGGCGTGTACGGCACCTGCGCCAGTCTGGACGCATGGGGCACGGACGTGCCCTACCTGCAAAGCGTGGAAAGCCCCTACGAGGAGCAGTACCACAACCTGCTGCGCCGGGTGATCGGCAAGGACTACACCTATATAGAATACAACGACAGCCGCACCGGCGAGCCCTACCAGAGCGCCGACACCACCCACAAGGATCTGGGCGGCTTTGTACAGTACAACACGCTGGTGTCCAACGGACGCAGCTACCGGTACATCAACCAGTTCGTTTCCTCCCGCTACTGCTTCGATTTCGGCACCGATGCCGGCGGCACCCCCTGCATGACCTATTACGGCTATGGTCACGGCGTGGGCATGAGCCAGTGCGGCGCAGTGGGCTACGCCGCCGAGGAAGGCATGAACTACAAGCAGATCTTACGGCACTACTACACCGGGGCGCAGATCCGTACCCGCACTACCCGCAGCGGCGGGCTGTTCGGCTGGCTTGCGGGGTTGTTCCGCTGAGCGGCTATTTGACTGAAATTTTGGAAAAACCTTCTCAAACGCCGTAGGATTTGGTATACTATATCCGTTTGTGAAAAATGAACGGGAAACATAACTGCGCAGAAAAACGCACGGATTGGAGTATCAGCATGGAGTTGGATCAGGAAAAGCAGAATCAGGAGGCCGCCGAGCGCTGCCGTGCACTGGCACAGCGCATCGTGCGGGAACTGGCACCCCGCAGTGTGCAGGTGCTGGAGAACAGCGGCCTGCTGGAAGAGGCTTTTGGCAAAATGAATACCACGGTGGTGCAAAGCAGCCCGGAGCTGCTGGTGGTGGCAGACCCTCAGTGGGTCACCCTGCCCGCCGTGCAGGCCGAAAAGGTGGTGCTGGTGTGCGATGAGTACACCGGTATGGCAGACTGCGCAAAGCAGCTTGCCGCACAGGGCTTTTGCCGGGAGTTTGCATGGAAGGACAGCGGCAAGGAGCAGCTGACGGCGCTGTTCTGCCGCACGGCTGCCCCGGAGCTGCCGGAGCTGGAGACGGGCTATGAACAGCAGCTGGACATTTTGCGGGAGCGTACTGTGCAGGCCGAGCGCACCGCCGCCGAACAGGCTGCCCAGCTGGAGCGGCTGCGCAGCGACCTTTCCCTGAGCCGCAGCCACGAGCAGGACTTGGAAAAGACCCTGAACAGTGTGGTCAACTCCACCTTCTGGAGGGCCAGCTGGCCGCTGCGGTATCTGGTAAGCAAGTGCCGCCAGCTGTGGCGCACCTTCCCGCTGTTCGTCTTTTTTGCCACCCTGCGCCGGGTGGGCTTTGCGGGCGTAATGGCACAGGCCAAGGCCAAGCGGGAGTATAAAAAGCTGTTCCCGGGCAAGGCCATGCCCGCCGACCGCTTTGCGGACGTGGAACTGCTGGTAAAGCAGGCCGCAGACCAGCCCGCTGCACCGCGCATCAGCATCGTGGTGCCGCTGTACAACACCCCCCACGATTTTCTGGTGGAGCTGCTGGACTCGGTGCAGAACCAGACCTACCGCAACTGGGAGCTGTGCATGGTGGATGCCGGACAGGACGCGGACGTGGGTGTCCTTGTGCAGGAGCGTGCCCGCACCGACAGCCGCATCCGCTACCGGAAACTGGACAGCAACGAGGGCATTGCGGGCAACACCAATCAGGGCTTTGCCCTTGCCACGGGTGAATATATCGCTCTGCTGGACCATGACGACATCCTGCACCCCTGTGCACTGTGGTATGTGGCGGAAGCCATTGCCAAGCAGGGCGCGGACTTTGTGTACACCGACGAAGTGACCTTTGAAGGGGACATCGACCACCTGACGGTCTACCACTTCAAGCCGGATTATATGCTGGATAACCTGCGCTCCAACAACTATATCTGCCACCTGAGCGTGTTCAGCGCGGCGCTGCTGGCAAAGGTGGGCGGCGATGAGCGGGCAGAGTTCAACGGCAGTCAGGATTACGACCTCTACCTGCGCCTGACCGAGCAGGCAGAGAAGATCGTGCACATCCCGCATCTGCTGTACTACTGGCGTTCCAGCCCCGCAAGCGTGGCCAGCAACATCTCCGCCAAGACCTACTGTCTGGAAGCAGCCATGAAGGCGCTGCGCGCCCACTACGACCGCATGGGCGTGCCGGTGGACGCAGTGACCATGGTGCCCAACACCCCGGGCTTTTATAAGACCGATTACACCATCACAAAGCCCGGGCGGGTCAGCGTGCTGATCCCCAGCTGCGACCATTCGGGCGACCTGCGGGTGTGCGTGGAGTCCATCTACCGCAAGACCACCTACCCGGATTTTGAAGTGATCATCATCGAGAACAACAGCAAGGAGCCTGCCACCTTCCGCTGCTACGAGCAGCTGCAAAAGGAGTACCCGGACACCCTGCATCTGCTCACATGGCAGGGCACCGGCTTCAATTACAGCGCCCTGAACAACTTTGGCGCAAAGGTTGCCACCGGCGAGTATCTGCTGCTGCTCAACAACGACACCGAGGTCATCTCTCCCCGCTGGATGGAGGAGATGGTCATGTACGCCCAGCAGGACCGCGTGGGCTGTGTAGGCGCAAAGCTGCTCTACCCGGACAACACCATCCAGCACGCAGGCATCGGTTTTGGTTTCCGGACGCTGGCGGCGCATATGCACAAGAACTTCCCTGTGGGACACCCCGGCTATATGGGACGGCTTTCCTACGCGCAGGACGTGTACGCGGTGACCGCCGCCTGCCTGATGGTGCGCAAGGATGTGTACGAGCAGGTGGGCGGGCTGGACGAGAGCTTTGCCGTGGCCTTCAACGACGTGGACTTCTGCGTCCGTGTGCGGGAGGCAGGCTACACCAACGTGTTCACCCCCTTTGCGCAGCTGTACCACTACGAGAGCAAGAGCCGCGGCTTGGACGAGAGCCCGGTCAAGCGCAAGCGCTTTGTTTCCGAGGTGGAGCGCTTCCAGAAGCGGTGGGCAAAGCAGCTGGCTGCGGGCGACCCCTGCATGAACCCCAACTTTGATCTGATGAAGGAGGACTTCAGCTTTGACATCAAGCCGCTGGAGTGAGCCTTTGACCCTGTCTCTTATACACATCTCCGAGCCCACGAGACGGAGCTACATCTCG
>ERZ1027077.503-NODE-503-length-13588-cov-4.950861_pt1 | contig 13588 bp, 13 predicted proteins | sample MGYA00519280_ERZ1027077 | MGnify/ENA primary metagenome ERZ1027077 (study PRJEB26926, sample SAMN06164528) | human gut metagenome | biome: ENVO:00009003; feature: ENVO:2100002; material: ENVO:00002003 | host: Homo sapiens | place: USA | collected 2012 ... | reverse complement strand
GAGATGTAGCTCCGTCTCGTGGGCTCGGAGATGTGTATAAGAGACAGGGACTGGATGACGATGATCCAGAGCTGGCAGGCGCAGGATTACCATCCCGTGTCCGACCCCACCCGGCTGATGCCCCATCAGGTCATCGGCGAGGTGTGCAACCAGTGCGGCCCCGACGCCGTGTATGTTACCGATGTGGGTCAGCACCAGATGTGGGCGGCGCAGTACCTGCGCCACACCAAGAGCCGCGGCTTTATCACCAGCGGCGGCCTTGGCACCATGGGCTTCGGCTACGGCGCAGCCATCGGCGCACAGATGGCGCTGGGCCGCGACCAGCGGGTGGTCATGTTCACCGGCGACGGCTCCTTCCACATGAACCTCAACGAGGCCTGCACCGCTGTCAGCTATGAGCTGCCCATCATCACGGTCATCTTCAACAACTCGGTGCTGGGCATGGTACGCCAGTGGCAGACCAGCTTTTACGGTAAGCGCTACAGCCAGACCGACCCCCACCGCAAGACCGATTTTGTCAAGCTGGCAGACGGCTTTGGCCTGAAGGGCTACCGCTGCACCAATTTGCCGGAGTTTCAGGAAGCCTTTGCAGATGCCTTGCAGCAGAAAGGCCCCACCTGGATCGAGTGCATCATTGACAAGGACGAAAAGGTGCTGCCTATGATCCCCGGCGGCGGCGATATCAACGACATCATCATGGAATAAGGAGGACACAGCATCATGGAATCTGATCAGCGCAGGGTCATCAGCCTGCTGGTGGACAACCAGAGCGGCGTTCTGGCCCGGGTGTCCAGCCTGTTCTGCCGCCGCGGCTTCAACATCGACAGCCTTACGGTGTCCGCCACCAACGACCCGGCAGTCAGCCGCATCACAGTGACCATTACCAGCGATGAAAAGGCCTTGCAGCAGCTGGTATTGCAGACCGAGCGGCTGGAAGTCACCCGGCAGGTGTTCGTGCTGGACAGCGAAAAAGCGCTGGAGCGGGAGCTGCTGCTGCTCAAGGTGGAATCGGACGTGCACAACCGCACAGAGCTGCGGGAGATCGCCTGCATCTACAAGGCAAAGATCATTGATCTTTCCCCGGACAGCATGGTGTTTGAACTCATCGGCCGGCCGGACAAGCTGGATGCTTTCCTGAAAATGTTCGAGGGCTACAACATCCTTGAGCAGTGCCGCACCGGCGTTACCGCACTGGAGCGCGGCGGGATGCACCAGCATATCCAGAAGCCGCCGCAGGAGGTGCGCTCCGTCCAGCTGCCCCCGCCGGGCGCAAGACGGGCATAAATCACATTGCTTTTCCGCTCAGGGTGAGCGAAAGATAGAACAGAGCATACAAGACCGGAAGATAAACCAACCAGAAAAAGTAAAAGGAGAATAACGATTATGGCTATCAAGAAATACTACGATTCCGACTGCAACCTCGGCGTGCTGGACGGCAAGACCGTCGCTGTCATCGGCTTCGGCAGCCAGGGTCATGCACACTCTGAGAATCTGGCCGAGAGCGGCGTCAACGTTGTGGTCGGCCTGCGCAAGGGCTCTGCCCACTGGGCAAAGGCTTCTGAGTTCGCTGCCACCCACGAAAACTTCAAGGTGATGGAAGTGGAAGAGGCTGCCAAGGCCGGTGACGTTGTCATGATGCTGGTGCCCGATGAACTGTGCGCCGATATCTACAACACCCAGGTGGCTCCCTACATGACCGAGGGCAAGGCACTGGCCTTTGCACACGGCTTCAACATCCACTTCAAGACCATCACCGCTCCCAAGAACGTGGACGTCATCATGATCGCTCCCAAGGGCCCCGGCCACATCGTGCGCCGCCTGTACACCGAGGGCGAGGGCTGCCCCTCTCTGATCTGCGTGGAGCAGGACTACACCGGTAAGGCCAAGGACATCGCTCTGGCTTATGCTTCCGGCATCGGCGCAGGCCGTGCAGGCATTCTGCAGACCACCTTCAAGGAGGAGACCGAGACCGATCTGTTCGGCGAGCAGGCTGTGCTGTGCGGCGGCGTTTCCGAGCTGATCCATGCCGGTTTCGACACGCTGGTGGAGGCCGGTTACGAGCCCGAGATGGCCTACTTTGAGACCTGCCACGAGATGAAGCTGATCGTTGACCTGATCAACGAGGGCGGCTTCTCCAAGATGCGCTACTCCATCTCCAACACCGCTGAGTACGGCGACTACCGCACCGGCAAGCGCCTGATCACCGAGGAGACCCGCAAGGAGATGAAGAAGGTCCTGACCGAGATCCAGGACGGCACCTTTGCTTCCGAGTTCCTGACCGAGATGAGCCCCAAGGGTGGCCGCAAGGTGCACTTCCTTGCCAAGCGCCGTATGGAGGCTGAGCTGCCCATCGAGAAGGTGGGTGCTGAGCTGCGCAGCATGATGAGCTGGCTGAAGAAGTAAGAGGAGAACCCTCTCAGGCCGCCTTTCGGCGGCAGCTCCCCCGAAAGGGGGAGCTTTTGTTGAAAAGAGAGCCTTATAGCTTCTCCGCGAAAACCTCTCCCCCTCGGGAGAGGTGGCACGGCGCAGCCGTGACGGAGAGGGTTTTATCAGAAAAGAGGATTTGCAATGAGAAGTGACAACGTGACCAAAGGCTCGGAGCGCGCGCCCAACCGCAGCCTGTTTTATGCGCTGGGCTATACCCCGGAGGAGCTGGAGCGCCCGCTCATCGGCGTAGTGAGCGCCCACAGCGAGATCGTGCCCGGGCACATGAATCTGGACAAGATCGCCGATGCCGTCAAGGCCGGTGTGCAGATGGCCGGTGGTACCCCCATCCTGATCCCCGCCATCGGCGTGTGCGACGGCATCGCCATGGGTCATCTGGGCATGAAGTACTCTCTGGCCTCCCGCGAGCTGATCTGCGACAGCGTGGAAACCATGCTGATGGCACACCAGCTGGACGGCCTTGTGCTGGTGCCCAACTGCGATAAGATCGTGCCCGGCATGGTAATGGCAGCGGTGCGCATGGATGTGCCCGCTGTGGTCTGCTCCGGCGGCCCTATGCTGGCCGGTACTTACGGCGGCGAGGAAGTGAGCCTTTCCAAAATGTTCGAGGCCGTGGGTGCTTATAAGGCCGGTATGATCACCGACGAGCAGCTGGAGGACTGCACCTGCAACTGCTGCCCCAGCTGCGGCAGCTGCTCCGGTATGTACACTGCCAACAGCATGAACTGCCTGTGCGAGGCCATCGGCATCGCCCTGCCCGGCAACGGCACCATCCCGGCTGTGTACTCCAAGCGCCTGCAGCTGGCAAAGCACGCCGGTATGGCTGTGATGGAGATGGTGCGCAAGGGCATCACCGCACGCCAGATCATCAACGAGCGCTCCATCCGCAACGCGCTGACCTGTGATATGGCACTGGGCTGCTCCACCAACACGGTGCTGCACCTGCTGGCTATCGCCTACGAGGCCGGTGTGCCCATCGACCTGAAGCTGTTCAACGAGATCAGCGCCAAGACCCCCAACCTGTGCCATCTGGCACCGGCAGGCCCCACCCATATGCCGGATCTGTACGCAGCGGGCGGCATTCCGGCGGTGCAGGCAGAGCTGGCCAAGAAGGGCTTGCTGGATTTGGATGTGCCCACCGTCACCGGCAAGACCCTTGGCGAGAACATCAAGGGTGCCCATATCCTGAACGAAAAGGCCATTCGTCCCATCGAGAACCCCTACTCCCAGACCGGCGGTCTGCAGATCCTGTGGGGCAACATTGCCCCGGACGGCTGCGTTGTCAAGCGCAGCGCCGTCGCCCCGGAGATGCAGCAGCACGCTGGCCCGGCGCGGGTGTTCAACAGCGAAGAGGAAGCCATTGCCGCTATCTACGCGGGCAAGATCGTCCCGGGCGATGTGGTGGTCATCCGCTACGAAGGCCCCAAGGGCGGCCCGGGTATGCGGGAGATGCTCAACCCCACCTCTGCGCTGGCAGGCATGAAGCTGGATAAGACGGTTGCTCTTATCACGGACGGCCGCTTCTCCGGTGCATCCCGCGGCGCTGCCATCGGCCACGTCAGCCCGGAAGCAGCTTCCGGCGGCCCTATCGGCCTGATCGAGGAAGGGGATACCATTACCATCGACATCCCCAATGCTTCCATCACACTGGAGGTCAGCGATGCAGTGCTGGCTGAGCGCAAGGCAAAGTACGTTGCACCCGAGCCCAACATCAAGACTGGCTGGCTGAGCCGCTATGCCCGCATGGTCACCAGTGCAAATCTGGGTGCGGTGCTGAAATAAGCTGAAGGAAACACAAACAACAAGACCGCTGCACGGTATGGCACTGTGCAGCGGCCTTGTTTTGCTGTGCGCTCCCGGAAGCGCACAGCAAAAACGCCGTCTCCGGGCAGGAGACGGCGGGGAAAAAGCTTTATGCTGTTTTTACTTGGTGCCGTAGATACGGTCGCCGGCATCGCCCAGACCGGGTACGATGTAGCCGTTCTCGTTCAGGCGGTCGTCCTGTGCGCCCAGATAGATGTCCACATCGGGGTGTGCTTCGTGCAGAGCTTTGATGCCCTCCGGTGCACCCAGCAGACCGATGAACTTGATGCGCTTTGCGCCGTGCTTCTTGATCTGGGTGATGGCGTCGATGGCGCTGCCGCCGGTAGCCAGCATGGGATCCAGCACCAGAACGTCACGCTCGGCGATATCCTGCGGCAGCTTGCAGAAGTACTCCACAGGCTGCAGGGTCTTTTCGTCGCGGTACAGACCGATGAAGCCAACCTTAGCGGCGGGCAGCAGGGTCAGCATACCGTCCAGCATACCCATGCCGGCACGCAGGATGGGCACCAGAGCCAGCTTGCGGCCTGCCAGCACCTTGGTCTTTGCCATGGTAATGGGAGTCTCGATCTCCACCTCTTCCAGCGGCAGATCGCGGGTAGCTTCGTAGCACAGCAGGGTCGCGACCTCGCCAACGAGGTCACGGAACTCCTTGGTGCCGGTCTGTTTGTTGCGCAGCAGGCTGATCTTGTGCTGCAGCAGCGGATGTTCAACGATCATCGGGGTCATAAAAACACGCTCCTTAATTTATATAGAACATTCTATCGGGTACTTGTCTGTAGCCTTGCCCGCCCGGTGGGCGCACAAAAGCTCGATTTCCATTTCAGGGAAAATCAGCGGTTTTCCAGTGCGGTCAGCTTGTCGATGCGGCGCTGATGACGGCCGCCCTCAAACTGGGTGTTCAGGAAGATGTCCACCAGCTGGCAGGCAAGTCCTGCGCCCACCACGCGGCCGCCCATGCACAGGGCGTTGGCGTCGTTGTGGCGGCGGGTATACTCACAGCTGAAGCTGTCGGAACAGCAGCAGGCGCGGATGCCCTTGATCTTGTTGGCTGCCATGCTGATGCCCACACCGGTGCCGCAGAACAGCAGTGCCTTTTCGCACTGGCCGCTCACCACTGCGTCACAGGCGGGCACAGCCATATCGGGGTAGTCCACGCTGTCGGTGCTGTGGGTGCCAAAGTCGATATACTCCAGACCAAGCTCCTCCAGATGTGCCTTGACAGCCTCTTTCAGTTCAAATCCGCCGTGATCGGCGGCAAGTGCGATGGGTTTTGCCATGGAAAAACGTCCTTTCCCTGTGAGTGGTCACAGCTCCGTTTTTATTGTTTGTTTGCTGCGGCTTCGGCAGCCAGACGCTCCGCCCGTTCCCGCTCCGCCTGACTCAGGCGGTGGTAGTCCGGCAGCAGCGCTTCCGGCAGCACAGCCTGCCCGGCTGCTGCCATCTGCTTTGCCACAAGTGCCACGGCAGCGGCACGGCCGCCCCGCAGCGCCGGGGGTGTTTGCAGCACACCCGGCACATTGCTGTATTTATTATAGCACAGACCCGCGCCATCACCAACAAAAAACAGGGGCTTTTTGCAATTTTCTACAAAATCAGCCAGATCTGTCACCGCCCGGGCGTCATCGTCCAGCAGGCGGGCGTGGGTGGCAAGGTCGAAAGCCGCACTGTATACCTGTGCGCGGCGGGCATCCAGTGCGCAGAGCACCGTGCCCTCGCCGGTGTGGGCGGCAGCCAGCGCTTCCAGGGTAGACACTGGGGCGCACAGGGTCTCGCGCGGGAAGGCCAGCCCCTTGACGGCAGCCAGCCCGATGCGCAGGCCGGTAAAGCTGCCAGGGCCTGCATTGACGGCATACAGATCAATGTCCGCGCAGGTCAGCCCGCACATCTTTAAACAGGTGTCAATCATGGGCATCAGCGTTTCGCTGTGGGTCATGCCGCCGTCCAGATACACCTCGTACAGCAGGCGGTCGTCCTGCAGCAGCGCCACACCGGCGGTCTTGCCCGCCGTATCCACGGCCAGAATATTCATACCGTCACCCCCTCAATGGTGATCCTGCGGGTGGTATCGTCCAGACGTTCGATGTTCACCCGGATGGGGTTTTCCAGCGCCAGCAGGTCGGCAAAGTTTTCGCTCCACTCTGCCGCCACCACAGCGCCCTGATCCAGATAATCGTAGAAGCCTGCCGCACACAGATCGTTCTCGGTGGAGATGCGGTACAGGTCAAAGTGCGCCAGCGGGCGCGGGCCCCGGTAGTAGTTTGCGATGGCAAAGGTTGGGCTGGACACCGGGTCGGTGCAGCCCAGACCCTCGGCAAGACCCTCGGTAAAGGCGGTCTTGCCCGCGCCCAGACCGCCGGTAAAGGCGATCAGTGCCCCGGGAGCCAGCACAGCGGCCATCCGCTTGCCCAGCGCCACCGTCTCGGCGCGGGAATGGGTGATATATTCTGACATGAAGGTTACCTCATCGTTTCAAAAAAGGGATGGCAGACGCTCTGCCATCCCTAAGTATAATATAAAACGTACAAAAGTGCAATGGTCAGGCGGCGGCAGGGGTCTGCTGCTCTGCAGCACTGTTCGTTGCCGTGCCGAGCGCGGTGAGCCGAGCGGTGCCGTCGCCCTGAATGATGGGATAGGACGCCGCCGGGTGGGGACGCCGTCCGGTGTTCTGGTTGAGGTACCATACGATGTCGTTTTCGCCGTAGACCTCAAGGCCGTAATCAATGGCCTGCTGCAAAGTCTCACCCTCGATCAGGCGGTTCACGGTCGCCCACAGCATACTGCGGGAGTACACGCTGTATACGTTGTTCACAAAGCCCGCCACAGCTGCTGCCCCGCCGGAGAGCAGCCCGTCCGAAAGGGCGGTGTCCACATGGCCGCTGCGTCCGTAGAACTCGCAGGTCTCCGAGAGCACGATGGTGCCGTTCAGCTTGCCGCCCCGGTAGGCATTGCGGAAAAAGTCTCCGGTGACGGCGTAGCAGCCGTTCACCTTGATGACCCGGTGGCTGAGCAGATCCATGCCGTAGCGCAGGTCGTTCCAGAAATCCGATTTTTCCAGCAGCAGGAGAATGGGCGCGGTGGCCTGCTTTTTCCACAGCCAGCCGTACTCATAGGTATAGTACGCGCCGTGGGCACTGAGGATGGCAAGGTCGTAGTCTGCCATCCGCTTCAGGTCGGAGACGGTCACCATCATGTCCAGATGGGTGTCCAGCCCGAAACCGTTCCAGTAGTCCTTCATATAAGAATAGTAGGGGTAGCGGTTGCTGTTGACCCCGTTATCAAAGGCATAGTAGATGACCGCATTGCCCACGGTGCCGTTCTCGGCGGCGAGCAGGGCGGGCGCATCCTCCAGCTCCGGCCCGGGCAGGGCGGCGTCCGCCTCGCTCTCGGTGTCGGTGAGCAGAATGCCGCCCAGCGCGCCGCAGCGGTAAGCAAAGCTTACCATGCCGTTTTCCGCATCCACATAGATACTGCCCTTTTCCACAAGCCCCTGCGCCGCCAGCACGTCCAGCTGCGCCAGCGCAGCAGCCTGACGCTCTTCCTCCGACATTCCGGCGTAAGCGGCACTGTCGGTCAGGGCGGTGACGGCGGCATCCGTCTGCTGCATCTCCTGCACCTCGGAGACGGTCAGGGTCTGAGGGGTGCCGGTGGTGTCCTCTGGTGCGGCGGCTACTGCCGGGCACACTGCCGTGAAGGCCAGCGCAATGGCACACACTGCACTGAGCAGGCGGCGATAAAATGTATGCTCCATTTCTTCTTTTCCGTTCCTCTCCCCCGGCACGCTGCCGGAGCTGTTGTACGCAAGGCTGCGTCTACAGGTTCATTGTAGAATGCAGCCGGGGCTTTGTCAAGCTTCCCGGCAATGTTTTACCATTCCGTCACACCCGGCGCATTGCATTGGCGCAGGGATTTGTGTATAATAGCGATATGCTGGGTTTTTATCGCCTGTACGCAGGCACGCCCCGGCAGACTGTTCTGACGAAAGGCGGTGCTTTCCTTGGATAGCATTCGACAATATTTTAAGCGCACCGATAAGATGTATCTGCTGCTGTGCATTTTCAGCAGCGTGATGGCGGTGCTGGCGCTGTCCTCGTGGGCAGCCAAGCAGGGCAGCGGCTTTGCCACTGACGAGGTGACCGGAGCCATCATCGGCATTGGCGACTACCGCCGCGCAATGGTGCAGGCGGGCGCTGCCGCCATTGGCATCGTGATCGCGCTGCTGCTCTCCTGCGTGGACTACCGCAGCCTTGTAAAGGTGTGGCCGGTGCACGTTGTGCTGACGTGGGGTCTGGTGCTGCCCACGCTGGTCATCCGCAACGTATCCATCGGCCCGCTGACCATCGGCTACAATGCCGGCGACACCGACAACTACTCGTGGTACAAGCTGGGCGGCTTTACCTTTCAGCCCACAGAGCTGGCAAAGATCAGCTTTATCCTGACCTTTGCCATGCACCTGAACAATGTGCGCAGCCGCATCAACGAGCCAAAGGAGCTGGCAAAGCTGTTGCTGCACCTGCTGGTGCCCATTGCCATCATTCATGTGCAGGGCGATGACGGCACGGCCATCATCTACGGCATCATCGGTTGCTGCATGATGTTTGCGGCGGGGCTGAGCTGGAAGTATATCTTTGCGGCCTTTGCGGCGGCGGGCGCTGCCGTAGCGGTGGCCTTTGCCTTTTTCAGTGATAAGATCGGCAAGGGGTACCAGTGGTACCGCATTCTGGCGGTGCTGGACCCGGAAAACACCACCGGCTGGGCACCCAGCGAGACGGTGTGGAAGAACATCATCTACCAGCAGCAGCGCGGCGAGATCGCGCTGGGCTCCGGCGGCATCTTTGGCAACGGCCTATTCACCGGCCGGTATTACAGCGTGCCCAACGCCCACAACGACTTCATCCTCAGCTGGATCGGCAACGTGGCGGGCTTTGTGGGCTGCTGCGTGGTGCTGGGCGTTCTGCTGGCGCTGGTGATCAAGACCTTTGCCACCGGTGCCCGCAGCGAGGATCTGCTGGGCAGCTACATCTGCGCCGGTATCGGCGGTGCTCTGATGGCGCAGATCGCGGTGAACGTAGGCATGAACCTGCGGGTGCTGCCAGTCATCGGCGTCACCCTGCCCTTCTACTCTGCCGGCGGCAGTTCAGTGCTTATGCTGTATATCTGTGTTGGCTTAGTACTGTCTGTATACTCTCATAACACAAAAAGCCTGTTCGGATAACAGAATAAAGAGCTTATTCAGAGGGCGCTGTACCGTGCTGGGTGCAGCGCCCTCTTTTGCCGTTACACCCTTCTGCGAAAATACTAATGCCGGAGTGTCTGCAGACGCTCCGGCATTGCTCTTTATATTCTTACATCTCGCTGCTGCGCAGAAAACGCACCAGCATGGGCAGCTCGTACAGCAGCATCAGCAGCCAGCCCACGGCGTAGCTGAAGGGCAGGGCTTCAATATCCATCTTCATCACCAGCACAAACAGCGCAGCGGCGGCGACGCGGCCGCCCATGTTCAGCATACTGCTGTTCAGGGTGACCTTCAAATCGCCCATGCCGCGGAAAAAGCCTTGTATTCCGTTGGTGGCGGCGGGCAGCATATAGAACAGGGCGCTGGTGCGCAAGAACCGCACGCCCAAGTCCACCACAGCCGGGTCGGTGGCAAACAGCCGGATGATGGGCTGGGCAAACAGCAGGCAGATGGCGGTAAGCAGGATGCCGTAGGCAAACTCAATGCGCATACCGCAGTGGTAGCCCTGCCGTACCCGGTCGGTCTTGCCCGCGCCACGGTTCTGCGCCATCAGGGTGGTCATGGCGTGGCTGATGTTCTGCTGCGGGGTATAGGCGAAGTCGTCGATGCGGGAGGCGGCGGTAAAAGCTGCCATGGCGTTGACGCCCATGGTGTTCACGATGGCCTGCACCGCAATTTTGCCCAGCTGCACCGTGGCCTGCTGCATGGCGCTGGCCCAGCCGTAGCTTACGGTCTTGCGCAGCAGCTTGCCGTCATACACCAGCCACCGTCTGCCCAGCTGCAGGACCGGCACTTTGTAACGGATGTACACCACGCACAGCAGACAGCAGGCGGCTTCGCTGAGCACGGTGGAAAGGGCACAGCCCTCGCTGCCCCAGCCCAGTGCTTCCACAAAAAACAGGTCGCCGCCAATGTTCAGCACGGCGCTGATCATCAAAAAATACAGCGCGCTCTTGCTGTCGCCCAGCGCACGCATGGTGGCGGCAAGAAAATTATAGAAGAAGGTGAAGATCAGCCCCGCAAACACGATGCGCAGGTAGTTCACCGCAATGGGCAGAATGGCGGTGGGCACTTGCAGCAGCCGCAGCAGCGGGTCTGCCAGCAGCACGCACAAGGCAGAAAAGGTCAAAGAGAACACCGTGCCCGCAATGGCGGTGGTGGAGACCTGACGCTCCACCAGCTTGGTATCTCCCGCGCCAAAGGCGGTGCTGACCAGAATGCCCGCGCCCAGACACATTCCGTTGATGAACAGGATGGCAAGGGTCATCAGCGGGTTGGAGGTGCCCACGGCAGCCAGTGCGTCCTCGCCCACAAACTTGCCCACGATGATGCTGTCGGCGGCGTTGTAGGTAAGCTGGAACAGGTTGCCCAGCACCAGCGGAATGGTAAATTTGATCAGCAGCGGCGTAATAGCACCGCTGGTCATGTCCTTGGTCATGAAAGACGTCCTTCTTTCCTATTGATAGAAGCAGCCGCTTACACGATGCTGGCGCGTCCGCTGAAAATGGCCAGCGCAGCGCGGCTGTTGCAGTTGGCCAGCAGCTGGGCGGCGGCGTGCAGGGCAGCACCGGCGCTGACCGAAGCGGGGATGGCATCGGTGCGCAGTACCTGCTGGGCAGCCCGCTGGGCGTCCCGGCTTGCCACGGCAGAAACATTATCCACCACATAGCTGTTGTAGTTTTCCGGCACGATGCCGTAGCCGATATCCGGGATGCCGTGGGGGCCGGTAAGCCCGCCGCCCAGCACCTGATTTTCGTACGGCTCTACCGCCACGATGCGCACATCGTTCGTCCATGCCTTGATGGTCTCGCCCACGCCGGTCACCGTACCGGCGCTGCCCACCCCGATGGTAATGGCGTCCACAAGGCTCTGGTTCTGCCGGGCAATGTTTTGCACGATGGCGGGGCCGGTGACCCGGCGGTGATATTCCGGGTTATCGTCGTTGGCCAGCCAGTTCATATAGTACCAGCCGTTTGCGGCGGCGGTCTGCGCCGCCAGCGCCCGCGCCCCGGCCAGACCGCTGCGGGCGGGGCTGTGCCGGATCTGTGCGCCCAGCCGCAGCAGGTACTCCTGCCGCAGGGCAGGGGCGTCCTCCGGCATCACCAGCACGATGGGGTGCCCGGCGGTCAGGCTGGCCAGCGTCAGGGCGGTGGCAAAGGGGCCGGAGGCCGCCTCGATGATGGGCTGCCCCGGGGCAAGCTGCTTTTTTTCAATGGCAAGCGCCAGCATCCCCTCGGCAAGGCCGTCCCGGGCGGTGCCGGTGGGGCCGTAAAAATCCAGATACGCGTACAGATGCCCCTTCAGCCCGCAGGCGGCGGCATAGCCCCGCAGCTCCACAATGGGACAGGCGGTGGTAAGGGTCTGGTAAAAATTAGAGTAGATCGGCACAAGGGCACTCCTTTCTCTTGGGATACAACACTATTATCCTAACGCAAAGCCCCCGGCTGCGTCAAGATGCCTTTTGGCAAAAACAGCGAATTTTGGGCAGATATTTCAGAAAAAACTCCAAAATCCCCTTGACAAGGGGCAGGGGTTCTGGTATACTCCATCCGTAAAGCAAAAAAACTTTACAACACGGCAAGTACAGACAGCAGAGCACCGGGGGTCAACAGCAATGGCAAAAGATCTGGAAATGGGGTATCTGCTGGATTTTTACGGCGAGGTGCTTACCCAGAAGCAGCGCGAGATGCTGCGCCAGTATTACAACGATGATCTTTCGCTGAGCGAGATCGGCGAGAACTTCGGCATCACCCGGCAGGGCGCACGGGATGCCATCAAGCATGGCGAGACCACCCTGAAGGAACTGGAAGAAAAGGTAGGCTTTGCAGCCCGCTACCGGCGGGTGCAGCAGAAGCTGGAACAGCTGGAACAGCTGGTCATCGACACCCGGTTCGAGTGCACCGGCCCCCGCGCCAATATCACCACCACGGAGTATGTGGAAACGCTGACAAAAATGCTGGAGATCATCCGCTCGATGGATGAAGCAAACGAAAGCTGATCGAATTTTGAAAGGAGCACCGCACAATGGCATTTGAATCCCTGACCGACCGCCTTGCCGGTGTATTCAAAAAGCTGCGCGGTCACGGCAAACTGACCGAGGCAGATATCAAAGCCGCCATGCGCGAGGTGCGGATGGCTTTGCTGGAAGCCGATGTCAACTACAAGGTTGCAAAGGACTTCTGCGCAAAGGTGTCCGAGCGCGCCATGGGACAGGAGGTCATGGAGAGCCTGACCCCCGCCCAGCAGGTGGTCAAGATCGTCAATGAGGAGCTGGTAGCCCTCATGGGCGGCAGCGAAGCCGCCCGCCTGAACATCAAAAACAAGGGTCAGACGGTCATCATGCTCTGCGGCTTGCAGGGCAACGGTAAAACCACCCACGCGGCAAAACTTGCCAAGTTCTATATCAAGCAGGGCCGCCGCCCCATGCTGGTAGCCTGCGATATCTACCGCCCCGCTGCTATTGACCAGCTGCAGGTGGTGGGCAAACAGGCCGGTGCGCCGGTGTTCACCCTGCCCGGCGCAAAGCCGCCGGAGATCGCCCGCAAGGCACTGGCGCACGCCAGAGACTACGGCAACGATATCGTCATTCTGGATACCGCAGGCCGCTTGCAGATCGACGAAGTGCTGATGCAGGAGCTGGTGGACATCAAGGCCGCCGTTCCCGTGGACGAGACGCTGCTGGTGGTGGATGCCATGGCCGGTCAGGATGCCGTCAATGTGGCTAAGACCTTCAACGAGACGGTGGGCCTGGATGGCATCATCCTTACCAAGACCGACGGCGATACCCGCGGCGGTGCAGCGCTTTCCGTGCTGGCCGTTACCGGCAAGCCCATCAAGTTTCAGGGCACCGGCGAAAAGCTGGATGATCTGGATGTGTTCCACCCGGACCGCATGGCAAGCCGCATCCTTGGCATGGGCGATGTGCTCAGCCTGATCGAGCGCGCACAGGATGCCGCCGACGAAAAGGCCGCCGAGGAGACCGCCAAGCGGCTGATGGAAAACAAGTTCGATATGAACGATATGCTGGAGCAGTTCGCCCAGATTCGCAAGATGGGCGGCGCAGGCGCAATGCTGAGTATGCTGCCC